>CXWL01001783.1_pt1 | contig 123074 bp, 99 predicted proteins | sample 590931 | NCBI WGS metagenome assembly CXWL01 (sample SAMEA3498368, study PRJEB10139) | groundwater metagenome | biome: water well; material: biofilm material | place: Germany | collected 2015-04-27 | reverse complement strand
CCGCTCACTCGTGAACGCCCTGCCCTGCACCATCTACGTGGCCTTCACCGGCGCCTTCCTGGCCCTGGTGGCTGGCGCACGCTCGGCGCAGGCGGCTCGGGTCGTCGCCCTGCTCACGGCGCTTACTGTCTGGGGTCTCACGCTCTATGCCGCCACCGGCTTCGAACCGGCGGCCGGACTGCGGGATCTCGTCAACGTTCCCTGGATTCCCGAACTGGGCATCCGCTACCACCTGGCGGCCGACGGCATCAGCCTGACGCTGCTTGTGCTCACCGGACTGGCGGCGACGGCGGGCGTCCTCTTTTCCTGGAACATCGGGGAGCGGGTCGGCGAGTTCTTCGCGCTCTACCTCGCGCTCATCGGCGGCGTCTGCGGCTTTTTCCTGAGCGCCGATGCCTTCGCGCTGTTCGTGTTCTACGAGATCGCGATCGTCCCGAAGTATTTCCTCATCGCGAGGTGGGGCTCCACCGACCGCGAATACGGCGCGATGAAGCTCGTGCTCTATTCCTTCGCGGGCAGCGCGCTCGTGCTGGCCGGCGTGCTCTGGGCCTGGGCGGCGGCGGGCGGCCAGGGCTTCGGTCTCGCGCAACTGGCGGACGCAGCGACGCATTTCACACGCCCGCAGCAGCTCGGGATGTTCGCGCTGGTGTTCACCGGCTTCGCCGTGCTGGCGGGCATGTTCCCTTTCCACACCTGGGCGCCGACCGGCCACGTCGCCGCGCCCACGGCCGCCTCGATGCTGCTCGCGGGGGTCGTCATGAAGCTGGGGGCCTATGGCTGCCTGCGCGTGGCGATGCCGCTTTTCCCGGTGGGCTTCGCCTATTTCCAGCCGGTCATCGCCTGGCTCGCCATCGCGGGCATCCTCTACGCCGGTTTCGTCGCGCTGGTGCAGGAGGACTTCAAGTTCGTCATCGGCTACTCCAGCGTGAGCCACATGGGCTTTGTGCTGCTCGGCCTTGCCGCGGCCAATGCCACCGCCGTCAGCGGCGCGGTGCTCCAGATGTTCTCGCATGGCGTGATCGCGGGCCTGCTCTTCGCGGTGGTGGGCCGCATGGTCTATGACCGCACGCACACCCGCCGGATGGCCGAACTGCGGGCGCTGCCGCTGCACCGGCTCATGCCTTTCGCCGCCGTCGTCTTCGTGCTGGCCGGCCTCGCTTCGATGGGCCTGCCGGGCTTCAGCGGGTTTCCCGCGGAGCTGACAATCCTCATCGGCACGTGGCAGACCAAGCCGCTGTGGGCGCTCGCCGCCGCGGGCGGCGTGTTGGTCGCCGCGGCGTTCACGCTTCGCGCGGTTCAGGTCGCCTTCTTCGGCCGCACCGGGCCCGACCTCTGCCTGGCAATGCCGCACCCGCTGCCGCCGATCACCTGGCAGGAAAAGGCCGGGGCGTTGCTGCTGCTCGGCGCCACGATCTACCTCGGTCTCAGCCCTGACACGCTGCTGGACTGGATCCGCCCGGCGCTGCAATCCCCGCTCTTCCAGGCGATCTTCACGGGAGGTGCCTCATGAACGCCGACTACGCCGGTCTGCTCAACGCCCTGCAACCCGAAGCGCACCTCGTGCTCGGCGCCCTGCTCGTGCTCGGTTTTGATCTGGTCTGGGCGCGGCACCGGCCGGCCAACCGTCACCACGTCGCGCTTGCGCTCGGCCTGCTGGCCCTCGCCCTCGCCGGCGGGAAGGCCGTCACCACCGGCGGAACCGGTGCCGTCTTCGGCGGCGTGCTGCTGCTCGATGCCCTCACGGTGGCGACCCGGGTCGGCGTCATCGCGCTCGCCGGCTTGGCGCTGTGTCTGCTGCCGCCACCCTCGCGCCTGCGGCATCCGGCCGAGTTTGTCGCCATCGTGCTCTTCGCCACGACCGGCTTCACCCTGATGGCGGCGGCGAACCAGCTGCTCATCGTCTTCCTCGCCGTGGAGCTGGCCAGCCTGTCCCTCTACGTGCTGGCCGGGTTCGACAAGACGCGGCCGGAGTCCGCCGAGGCCGCGCTGAAATATTTCCTGTTCGGCGGCATGGCGGCGGCGTTTTTGCTCTTCGGTTTCAGCCTGCTCTACGGTCTCACCGGTTCGCTCGACCTCGGCACGATCGCCTCGCAGCTTGAACTGCAGCGGCTGTCGCCGCTGCTGCTGGTCGCGCTCGGGATGGTGCTCGTCGCCTTCGGCTTCAAGGCCGCCGCCGCCCCCTTCCACCTGTGGGCGCCCGATGTCTACCAGGGTGCGCCCGCGCCCGCCGCCGCCCTCATCGCTTCGGCCTCCAAACTGGCGGGCCTCGTCGTGTTCACCCGGTTGCTCTGGCCCGGTCTCGGTGCCGCCGCCGGCACCATCGCGCACACGCCCGTGACGCTCGGCTGGGCTCCGGTCGTGGCGCTCATCGCGGGTGCTTCGCTGTTGCTCGGCAACCTTGGCGCTCTCGCCCAGTCCAACGTGCGCCGCCTGCTCGCCTATTCGGCCATCGCCCACGCCGGCGCGCTGCTGCTCGGCGTGATCGCCGCCGGGCGCGTCGGCTACGCCCCGCTGTTTTATTATGCGGCCACCTACGGACTCGCGACGGTCGGCGCCTTCGGCGTGCTCGCCGTGCTTGAATCCACCGGCCCGGCCCAGCAGCTCACCGACCTCGCCGGCCTGCACAAGCGCTCGCCCCTGTTGGCGGGCTGTCTCGCGATCTTTGTGCTGTCACTCGCAGGTATCCCCCCGCTCGCGGGCTTTTTCGGCAAGTTCGCGGTGTTCGCCGCGGTCCTGCGCCTGGGTGGCCTCGGCGGTCCCGTGGGCTGGCTGGCCATAGCCGCCATCGCCCTCAGCGCCGTGGCGCTCTACTATTACCTGCTGATCCTGAAGCAGGCGCTCGTGGCCGGCCCGGCCAAGGATGCCGCCGCAGTAAAGATTCCGTTTCCGGCCGCGCTCGCCTTGCTCGTCTCCGCCGCGTTGATCGTGGCCTTGGGCGTCATGCCCTCGCTCATCCTCGGTCTGTTCTAATTCCCGGCGAAAGGCTGGCTGTGTGCTTCGTAGCTCGCAGAGCGGAGGAGTATGCCCGGGACAGGACTCGAACCTGTAAGCCTTGCGGCGAGGGCTTCTAAGACCCTTGTGTCTGCCAATTCCACCACCCGGGCATCGTCACTTTCGATTTGAATTTGGGATTTTCGCTGGAGCCAAGGCAAGCGCCGTTTCCACCCAGCCCAATGAAATCCAAGCCGGGTCGACGCGTGGCTACCCATCGATCCGCCTCGCGCCATCAGCAGTTTGCAGGTGAAGCATCTCGGGCGGCCGCTCGTGATTGGCCGCGTAACTCCGCCCGATTTGTGCCGCATCGGCCTCGGTAAAGTTATCCCGGGTCAGAGCCATCACCGCGCCGCCGAAACCGCCGCCCGTCAAGCGCGCGCCAAACACGGCGGGATGCTGCTCCAGCAGATCCACCAGCTGATCAAGCGCGGGCGTGCTGTTCTCAAACAGATGTTGTGAGCTGCGGTGCGAGGCGGTCAGCAGTCGTCCCACCACGGCGAGATCGCCGCGCTGCAGCGCCGTGACCGTTTCCTGCACCCGTGCCTGCTCCTCGACGATGTGCCTGGCGCGCTTGGCCAGCACCGACGGCAGCCCGCCATTCCGCGCCTGTAGCTGCGCGGGCGTCAGGTCGGCGAGCAGCGCCACGCCCAGCGCTTTCGCGGCAGCAAGGCTTTCCTCGTGCCGCCGGGCGTAAAGGCCGTCGATCAAGGCATGCTTTTCCCGGGTGTTGAAAATCCACAGATGTGCGACCTCCGGAAATGGCACGTGGGAGAACACCGGGCCGCGGCAATCGATGTGCACCAAGTGCCCGGCCCGGCCGAAGGCGCTCGTCCCCTGATCCAGAATCCCACAGGGCACCCCGACGTAGTGGTTCTCCGCGTGCCGGCCGAGCGCGGCCAGCTGTGCCGGCGGCAAATCCGTTTTCCCCGCCAGTGACGCCAGCGCCACCGCTACCGCCAGCTCGAGGGCCGCGCTGCTGCTGAGCCCGGCGCCCGGCGGCAGGTTGGAATCGACCAGCAGATCGAAACCCGGAGGCTGCGGCAGGGAAAAGTCCCGCAAACTGCGCCATACCCCCAGCGGATAGTTGGCCCACGAATCGGTGCCCGAATATTTTGTCACGGGATCGGAAGGCAGCTCCAGCACGGCGGTGCCCCGGACGCTAAAGAGCCGCCAACCCCCTGCCGGGTTCGGGGCCGCGGCCGCCCACACGTAGCGGTCAATCGCCGCGCCCAACACGGCGCCGCCGTTGTAATCCGTGTGATTGCCGATGAACTCCACCCGGCCCGGCGCCCGGGCGAGCACCGTCGGCAGCCGGCCGAAGGTCGCTTGAAACTGGGCGCGGATGCTGCCGGGGGCGGGCGTGTTCACGGTGGCTAGACCGTAAAATCGATCCTAGCCGGCCCACGCAAAGATATATTCGCCGCCCTAACGGCCGATCCGGCCGCAACCGCCCCCCTCGGCTCATCTGTCGGCACGAATCGCGCTCACGCCGTGGCGAAGCACCGAACAAACGCCAACAGCAGCTTGTTCTTAAGAAATCAGGTGGCCTCGCCGAGCCGTTCCCCCATCCGGGCGTAGACTTCGAGGCCGGCGGCGCTGTGCTCGAGGAGGTCGGCGGCGAGCTTGATCCGCCCGGGCCGGAAAATCGTCACGACGCACGAGCCGCCGAACTTGAACAAGCCCTTCTCCTCGCCCTTCGCCACCGCGCGGCCGGACAGGTAGGTCTGCACAATGCTGCCGACCATCGTGGCCCCGATCTCGCAAACCGCGACTTTGCCGAAGACCGGTGACTCGACGAGCGTCACCATCCGCTTGTTTTCCCAGAGGTAGGCGAGGTTCTGCCGCAGCGCGATAGGCGACACCGAATAGAGGAACCCGTTGATCAACCGCGCCTCACCCGGCGTCCCGGCCACGGGAAAATGGAAGCGATGGTAGTCTACCGGACACAGCCGCGAGATCAGCAGCGAGCCACCTGCGAAGTCCCGGCCCAATTCCTCGCAGCCGAGGAACGACTTCAGGTCGAAACGCTGGCCCTTCGCATAAAAACCCTCAGTCGCATCGATATTCTGGAACGCCAGGTGCCGTCCGTCCGCCGGCAGCACGGCGATCCGGTCCCCGGCCGCGCCCGGCCGCGCACCGGGCTTGAGGGCGCGGTAGAAGAACTCGTTGAAGGTCTTGAAGGAATACGGCTTCTTCGCGAACTCATCGACGTCGAGATTGTAATCCACGATGAATGGCAGCACGCGATGCGCACTGGCCCGCTGCGACATCTTCCAGCCGTAATAACGCGACACGACTGCCCGCTTCACCAACGCGTTGAGCGCGAACCGTCCGAGGCCGGTTTCATACGTCCAGCGCAGCCAGTCGCCGCCGTAAATCTGCTCGGTCTCGACGACCTGCTTGGCGCGGTGGAAATAGCGGATGGGCTCGGCGGGCATGCGCGCTGAATCTCACGCAAAGACGCAAAGACGCAAAGAAAGAAATCTCAACCCCGCGCCCGCTTATTACTTTTCCCCTTGAAGGTGACGGCGGAGTCCTCGGCGGCTCTCCGGAGGCGGGTGAACCTCGCCGGCGCCGCGTCAGGCAGTCCGTCGGTCAATCTCGCACGTCCCCTCGTGCGAAATGCCCGCCAACCCGGTGCAGGCGACGATGCGGGCCTGCGCACCGGCCGCCTGTATCCGAACCACGACGGTCGCGATGCCCGCTTCCGCGGTCACGTGGCTTTCGCCCAGCAGCTCCACATCGCCCACGGCGGCAAAACTGACTGGCGCAGTGTTTTCGACACACAAAACGCCGGCGTGGTCGACGACTCGGGCATGCACGCAAATCACGTCCGGCTCACCGACCCGGGTGCGCACTTTCTGGTCGGCGAACTCCAATTGCAGGCCCGCGGGTGCTCCGGGCGTGACAACGCGGTGGGAGGTCAGGGCGCGGCCGTCAATAAAACCGGTGGCTTCAAGCACGCCGGCCTCGTAACGCGGCAACACAAACTCCACCGGCGGATGAGGCAGATGGCGCGAGTCGTCCGTGGAAGCAGGACGTCGTCGCCCCAGTGCGGCGCCATTCAACCGCAGTTCAATTTCCTCACAATTCGTAAAAACCGGCACCGTCAACGCGGAGCCTGGTAACCAATGCGAAGCGATGAAGACCACGGCCCCACCCGTCCACGCTGCGCCGCCGTCCTCGGTTGCGTCGCGCTGGCTGCGGTAAAAGTGCCACGCGAATTTGGGCAGGCGGAACAAGTCGCTCACGCCGCAAGCCGCCCGCACGGGATCGTAGCCGCGCGCGTAATCGAACATGGCCCATTGCCCGTCGAGCACGGCGGAGCACGCGAGCGTGTCATTAAGGGCGATGCGGAAGTTTTCCGTCTGCCGCCGCAGCCCGAGCTCGCCGTCGGCGCGCCGTTTCCGGCTGTTTTGCTCGCGCGGGAGCACCCCTGCGCCGGTCACCTGGTCGAAGCCCTCGTTCGCGGCGTAGAATTCCCAGTCGCCATACTCGGCGACGACCAGCGCCTTGCCGCCGTTCCGCCACGTGTGTATCCGCCCATGCTGGCGCGAATGGATGAACACGTCGAAGCGGTCCAGCCAGCCGCAGGTGAACATCTGGTCGCCCGGCATCTCCGCATGGCCGATCGCGTGCATCCGGGTCATAAACGCTTCATCCATCGGTGTCTCGTTGAGCGACAGCTCCCACAGCACCACCGAAGCGTGGTTCCGGTCGCGACGGACCAGCTCGCGGGCGTTGCGTTCACAGGCGGCGCGGAATTTCTCCCCGCCGATGAACTGCCAGCCGGGGATCGCGTCCATCACCACGATGCCGAACTCGTCGCACGCGTCCAAGAACTCCGGTGCCGGCGGGTAGTGCGAGCAACGCACGTAGTCGAAGCCCGCTTCCTTGATGAGCCGCGCGTCGCGTCGCTGTCCGGCCGCCGGCAGCGCGTAGCCGACACGGGGGAATTCCTGGTGCCGGTTCGTGCCGCGCAGACGGAGCCGCCGGCCGTTGATCGTGAAACCTCCCGGTCGGGAAAAACCGATGCGCCGCACACCGCAGCGCACCACGCGCTCATCGAGCATGGCTCCGTCCGGAGCCCGCACCCCGACGTGCAGGTCGTGCAACGCCGGCGACGATGGCGACCACAGCCGCGGGTGCTCGAGCACCAGCTCCAACTCCGTGTGCTTCCCCGCCGCGGGCGCCAGCACGGCCCGGGGGCTCACCTGCCGCGCCACCCGTTCCCCGGCGTGCCGCAGCTCAAGCGCGATCTGGTATTCCTGCGCCTGCGAGCCGGCGTTGCGCACATGGGTGCGCACCAGCAGGCGCGCCTGCTCCCCGTCCGCCGCGAGCGTGCGCACGAACACGCCGCCGCCCGCCACCTCGGCGGCCGCGAGCGGGTCGGTGATGTGCAGCGGCGGATAACAACGCAGCACCGCGTCACGGTAGAGCCCGCCATACCAGTTGAAATCAAGCTCGGCCCACGGCTTGCCCGGCGGGATGTCGGGGTTGTCGCGGTTGTCGAGCCGCACCGTGAGGGAGTGCCCGGCGCCGTCGCTTAATACGTCGGTGAGATCCGTCTCGAAGGGCAGATAGCCGCCTTCGTGCCGGCCGCATTCGACCCCGTCGACCGCCACCACCGCGGTGTGCATCGCCGCGCCGAGATGCAGCGCGCACCGTCCCGCCGGGGCGCCGGCCGGCAGCCGCACCGGGCGGGAATATTCACAGAGGCCGAACCAGTGGTCGCGGCCGTCGAGATCGGCGACAAACGGCGAATGCGGCAGCTCGACCGCGACCCAGGGCCCGGGGCCGCCGTCGGCGGCCAGTCGGCGGAAGCGCCAGTCGCCGCAGAGCGGATAAACGCACAAGCCTGTCGCGCCCGTTTTCACAGCCGGCCGCGGCGCGCCTCCAGCGCGTCGCGTATCTCATAGGCCCGCGCCTTGCTCAGCGGATAATAAGCCAGCAGCGCGACCGCGATGACCGCCCAGACCGCGGTCGACACGGCCAGCAGGAGCCGCAACCCGAGAATCGCGCCGGGGCTCTGGGCACCCCCGAGCGTGGCGTCAAAGCCCACGAGGTTGAGCGCCACGCCCGAGCCGAAGAAGGCGAGCGCATAGCCGGTTTTCTGGATCCAAGAAAAGAGCGAACCGAGGATGCCCTCGCGCCGCAGGCCGTGGCGTAATTCGTCGTCGTCGCAGACATCGGCGAGCATGGAGGGCATGAGGACGTTCAGCGCGGTCCAGACCGGACCGCACAGCAAGGGATCGAGCAGGATTTTCCAGGGATTGCCCGGCGTGAAGAGGAACCATTTGCCGAGCGCGCCGGCGAGCACGAGGAGAAAGATCACGAGCAGCGTGGTGCGCTTCCCGTAGCGGTTGGCCATCCAGTTTACCGGGTAGATCATGCCGATGCCGAGGATGGCGTAGCCGGTGGAGAGGACCGCTTTCCACTTCGTGCCCTCGACGATGTCCCCGCCGCACATGTTGAACACGATCAGGTAGTAATCGATGTTGCTGGCGAGCATGCCGGCGAGAACCTGGCAGACGGTGAGGCCGATGAGGACCGTGAAGGCGCGGTTGCTGAACGCCGCCCGGAACGCCGGGCCGAGGCGCACGCGCTTCTGCTTTTCGGCCTTCTTGTAATAGCGCTCGCGCACGAACAGACCCGGGATCATGCCGCAACCGCCCATCACCACGAGACCGACGATCCAGCCGACAGAGCGCACCCCGGCGAGCACCGAGCCGAAAATCGCGAGATTCGCCGCCCAGAACATCCAGCTGTAGGTCAGCTCGCCCAGTTTGCCAAAGAACCCGCCGAAGGCCGTGACCCGCGTGCGCTCCTGGTAATCCGGGGTCATCTCGTAGGTGAGGCTCATCAACGGCACCGAGAAGATCGAGAAGCACGTGTAGAACAACAGCAGCGTCACCACGAGATAAGCGACGGTCCCGGCCTGGCTCAGGCCGTCCGGCACCATCCAGATGGCGCCGAAAGCGAGCGCCTGCAGGATCGCCCCGAAAACGATGATCGGCTTCCGCCGGCCAAAGCGGGTGTGGAAATTATCGGAAATCATCCCGACGATCGGATCCGTCAGTGCATCCCAAAATCGCGGGATCGCCAGCACCAGCCCAAGCAGCGCCGGGTTGATGCCGAGCACCATCTGGTAGACCGGGATCGCGAGGCTTTTCACTCCGGAGGTGCCATAAAAGTGCGCCAGATAACCCACGCCGAGCGCCGTCTTTTCACCAAAACTTACGCGATCTTCCGGGCGCGTTTCACGCCCGGTGGCATTGCCGGCGGCGGCGGCAGGTGCGGGGTCTGGCATGGTCGCGCGGCGGTATGGTTTCGCCTCACCGCGGCGCGCGGCCGAAATCGGCGCCGGGCAGCATCTCACCTTGATCATTGAACAGCGCGCACGAGCCGCCGGCCCAGACGTTGAGACCGGGCGTGAGCACGGCTTCCGGATGCCAGTAGAGCACGCCGCGACCCAGGTCGCCGGGGACGGAACGCACGGCGGCAGTGACCTCGCCCAGGAACTGGTGCTGTCCCTCCGGTGTCTTCGGCCAGTTCATGTTCGGCCGGGTCGTCCACTGCTCGTCTTCCTTCCAGGGGTAGGCCACCTCGGCCACGATGACCGGCCGCTGAAACTCCGCCGCGAGGACGTCGAGCGTCCCGCGCAGCCCGGCGATGCCACCGTGCCAGTCGGGATAGTAGCTCACGCCGATGAGGTCGAAACGCAGCCCGGCATGGCGCGCGTGGCGGAAAAACCAGAGGCACTTTTCGCGTTTGCCCGGATTCTCTATCTGCAAAATAACCTTGGGCTGACCGGGGCCGGACGGCACGGCGTCGATGCCTGCGCGCAACAAACGCGCCAGTCGCTCCCACGGGCCCGGGTCGGTGTCACCGTCGGCAAATTCGACGCGGCCGTCCGGCCAGAGCAGGCCGTTGGTGACCTCGTTGCCGATCTGGATGTATTCCGGCGTCACGCCCTCACGGGCGAAGCGCGCCAGCACGTCGCGGGTGTAATCACCCGCCTGTTGCACGAGCCGGTCGAACGGCAGCTGCGCCCAGGCGGCGGGTTTGAACTGCTTGCCCGGGTCGGCCCACGTGTCGGAGTAATGCAGGTCGAGCATCAGGGCCGCACCCGACGCCTTGACGCGCTTCGCCAGCGCGAGAGTGTAGTCGAGGTCGTTGGTTACGACGCCCTCCTTGTTCGGATTCACAAAAAGCCGCAGGCGAAAACAATTCATGCCCGCCTCCCGGAACAACGCGAGCGCGTCGCCGGATTTGCCATCGCGCTGGTAGCTGACGCCGCGCTGCTCGAAAACCGGCAGCGCCGACACATCCGCGCCGAGCAGAAATGGCATCTCATGGGCCGCGCCGCTCATGGCGCCCGATCCGGCCGCCAGCGTTCCCAGCAGCAGAGTTGTGCTCAACGCAGTCATTCGCTGCCGCTGGAACTACCTTGCGCACCGTGACACTCAACCACTAAACGCCAGCTTGGGCGGCGTGGCCGCGGCCGACCGGGGCGGGTTAGGTCAGCACCAGTTCGTCGCCCTTCACCTTGAAGGTGACGGCGGAATCCTCGGCGACTTCGCCGCTGATGAGCGCTCGGGCGAGCCGGGTCTCGAGATGCCGCTGCAGGAAGCGCTTGAGCGGTCGCGCGCCGAAGACCGGGTCATAGCCTTTCTCCGCCACCCACTCCCTGGCCCTGGCGTCGAGCGCGACGGTCACGCGCTTGTCAGCGAGCCGCCGGTTGATGTCGGCCATGAGCAGGCCGACAATCTGCTCGATCTCCTCGAGCGAAAGCGGCTTGAACAGCACGGTCTCGTCCACGCGATTGAGGAACTCGGGCCGGAAGGCCGCACGCAGGTCGGCCATGACCGCCTCGCGGACATTCTCGGGAATCTCGGTGCCGGTCACGCCCTCGAGCAGGTGGCGGTTGCCGAGGTTGGAGGTCATGATGATGACGGTGTTCTTGAAATCCACGGTGCGGCCCTGGCTGTCGGTGATACGGCCGTCGTCGAGCACCTGCAGCAGGACGTTGAACACGTCGGGGTGAGCCTTCTCGATCTCGTCGAAAAGCACGACCGAATACGGCTTGCGCCGCACGGCCTCGGACAGCTGCCCGCCCTCGTCGTAGCCGACGTAGCCCGGAGGCGCGCCGATCATGCGTGAGACAGAGTGCTTCTCCATGTATTCTGACATGTCGAGCCGGATGAGGTTGGCCTCGGAGTCAAAGAGCTGCGCGGCGAGGGTCTTGGCCAGCTCGGTCTTGCCGACCCCGGTCGGGCCGAGAAACAGGAAGCTGCCGATGGGGCGGCACGGATCCTTGATGCCGGCGCGGGCGCGCAGGATCGCCTCGCTCACGAGCCGGACCCCCTCGTCCTGGCCGATGACGCGCCGGTGCAGTTCGTCCTCGAGCTTGAGGAGCTTCTCCTTCTCGCCCTCCAGGAGGCGTGTGACGGGAATGTGGGTCCACTTCGAGATGATCTCGGCGATCTCTTCGGCGGAAACCTCCTCCTTCACGAGCGTGGTCTTGGCGGTGCCCGCCTTCTCGGCCCGCGCCAGTTCCTTCTCCAGCTGCGGGATGCGGCCGTGCTTGAGCTCGGCGATCTTGCTGAGGTCGTAGGCGCGCTCGGCCCTGGCCATGTCCAGACGCGCGGCCTCGAGTTCCTCGCGGACCTTCTGCACGCGACCGAGGGATTCCTTCTCCTTCTGCCAGGTCGCCCGCAGCGCGGTGGCCTGTTCCTTGGCGTTGGCCAGTTCCTTGCGCAGCTCGGCGAGGCGGCGCTTGGAGGCGTCGTCCTTTTCCTGCTTGAGCGCCGTCTCCTCGATCTCGAGCTGCATGACGCGCCGCTGGAGCTCGTCCAGCTCGGTGGGCAGCGAGTCGATCTCGGTGCGGATCATCGCGCAGGCCTCGTCCACGAGGTCAATGGCCTTGTCGGGCAGGAAGCGGTCGGAAATGTAGCGGTGCGAGAGCACGGCGGCCGAGACGAGCGCGTTGTCCTGGATGCGCACGCCGTGGTGCAGCTCGTAGCGCTCGCGCAGGCCGCGGAGGATGGAGATGGCGTCCTCGACGGTCGGCTCCTCGACCAGCACGGGCTGGAAGCGCCGCTCGAGGGCGGGGTCCTTCTCGATGTATTTGCGGTATTCGTCGAGCGTGGTGGCCCCGATGCAATGCAGCTCGCCGCGCGCCAGCATGGGCTTGAGCAGGTTGCCGGCGTCCATCGCGCCGTCGGTCTTGCCGGCGCCGACGATGTTGTGGAGCTCGTCGATAAAGAGAAGGATACGGCCCTCGGCCGACTTCACCTCGTTGAGCACGGCCTTGAGGCGCTCCTCGAATTCACCGCGGTATTTCGCGCCGGCGATGAGGGAACCCATGTCGAGCGCGAAGACGATCTTGTCCTTCAGCCCCTCGGGCACATCGCCGCGCACGATGCGCTGGGCCAGACCCTCGACGATGGCGGTCTTGCCCACGCCGGGCTCGCCGATGAGCACGGGGTTGTTCTTGGTCTTGCGNNACGCGCTGGTTGCCGCGCATCTGCTTCAGTTCCTTGAGCACCTTGGTGCGCTCCAGCCCGAAGCTCTCAAAATATTTCTTCAATCCCGCCGGTTGGCCGACCTTGATCAGTGCGAGGAGCAGGTGCTCGACGCTCATGAATTCGTCCTTGAGCGCCTCCGCTTCGCCCTCCGCCTTGGTCAGCACCTCGTTGAGGGCCTGGGTGACGTAGATTTTCGACACATCAACCGCGCCGCTCACCTTTGGCAGCCGCGCCAGCTCCCGGTCGGCGGCCAGCCGCAGCGCGCTGACGGTCAGGCCGAGCTTCTCGACCAGCGACGGCACGATGCCGCCCTCCTGCGCGAGAAGCGCGACGAGCAGGTGCCACGTCTCCACCTCGTTGTGTGAGCGGCGACGGGCCTCGTTCTGCGCCTCGGCCACGGCCTGACGCGACATGACAGTCATTTTCTCGGAATTCATTGGTTGGAACCATTCCGCCTGCATGGCGTGTTCCAGCCTGCGTCTGTTTTTTCCTGTTGGGTGACGCCAGTTTAACACCAGCCGCAATGTCCTGCCTGGGCGGCTTGGCGCAACTGCGGTGACAAACTGGCCGGCTGCGTCCCAGTCGGCGATACAGCGTTGCTGACTACCTGCTGCGGTCTGCCGTTTCGACAGGCTCAAGGCCCAGAGCTTGCCGAAGGGCTGGCCGCCCGGGAGCAGTCGCCCGACCGGCAGGCGGCTGAGCGACCAGTTTCAGACTTCCATCAGCCGCCTGGGCCGGAGCCCGTAACCCTGCAGGACATCCTCAGGAAGTGGAATTGACGGGATACAAACGAAAAACCGTTCCAAGACCGCGAACCGGTCTTGGAACGGAAGTTCCGCAGGATGCTCAGAAATCCCACTTGACGCGGGTATACATGAATCCGCCGTTGAAGCCAAACGGGGAGAATTGGCTGTAAGCGTTTCCGACGCCGGCGGCGGCATCGGGATTCTTGTCCGGAGTCTCGTCCAGGATGTTCTGCACGCCAGCGATCAGGGTCAGGCTTTTGGTGACCTTGTAGGCGGCTTCGGCATCGACGACAAACTTCCCTTTGTAGTCGCGACCGTCTTCGCTGTCATACCAATCACCATAATAGCTCAAGCGGGCCAGAAACCGCCAGGGCTTGTTAAAGTGATTGGCCGTGATCGAGTAGCGGGAGCTGGGGAGGGCTGACTCCAGTTGCCGGATGCGTCCCGCATCCAGGGTGACAGGATTGAACTTGGTCACCGAGGTCGAGGTGTAGTTGTAAGCCAAACTGAACTCCGTCTGGCCCCCGAATTGCTGGACGGAATGAGAAGCGACCACGTCGATACCGGAGGTCCGGGTTTCGAAGTCATTGGTGAAGAAGCGGAAGTTCTGCAGGTTGGCGGCACTGGTGATGCCGGACAGCACCAAGGCATCGATTTCCGGCTGCGTCAGGGAGAAATTCTGCGAAACCGCGAGACGGTCCTTCACGGTGATGCTGAAGTAATCCACCGCGAAATTGACGGAATTGACATCAAAGGTTGTGCCGAAGGAGAAGTTCACGGACTTCTCAGCGTCCAAGGGCTTGCCGCCGCGCAACAGCGCCACCGGATGGGTCGAGGGGATGGTCCCGTTATTGACGAGTTCCCTCCGCACCAAATCAAATTGGGTGGAAACGTTGAACGCATTGGACTGGCCGGGGGTCGGCGCCCTGAAACCCGTGTTGAAGCTGCCCCGGAACGCGAAGTGATCGTTGACCTTGTAACGGCTGGAAACCTTGCCGTTCAGCGTGGAGCCGAAATCGTCAAAGTCTTCCCAGCGGAACGCCAGGCCCGCCGACCAGGCGGAGGAGAGTTTCCATTCACCGTCAAGGTAGGCCGCCACATTCTTGCGCGACCATTCGCCCGCGGCGATATCACTGAAGCCCGGAAAGCCGTTGGACGCGGAACTGAAGCCCTGCGCCGCCAGGGGACCGATCTGGAACGATTCGATCTGGCCGACGGTGATCTCGAAGGTTTCCTTGCGATACTCAACCCCGCCGGAGAGGGTGAAGGCATCACCCACCGGCATGGAGAGGTCCAGGTTGAGGTTGGATTCATCCTGCGTATACGCGCCGGGGTCGAAATTTGTCGGGGTGTTCGGCCCGAGGGAAGCGTTCACCGTGTTGTTGATGAAGAAATGGACCTTGTCGTGGCCGGTGGAGGCGCTGAAATCCCAGCTCAGGCCGTTGGCCAACTTGCCCCTCAGTCCGCCCACGACCGAGTAATCGTCCACCGTGCCGCCGAATCGGGGGGTGAATCCGCCGGGGAATATTTCCTGGAAGGAGAAGAACTCCGAACTGGCGCGCACGATGGCGAGCGCCACCGGATCGGGCACGTTATTGGTGATGGTCACGACCGGAGGGGTGAGGGCATTGGCGGTGTTGAGGTCGGCGATCAACAAGGTGGCCCCGCCATCGTTGCTGAACACGCCGGAGCGGGTATTCGGGTTGCGGAAGTAGAATCCCCCTTCGACTTCCTTGGAGGCATAGCTGGCGTGCCCGTAAAAATCAACCGCCTCGGATAACTTGGCCCCGACGTTCAAGAACAGCTTCAGGTCATCCTTGATCTCCGGTGAGCCCCAGATCTGGGCCGGATTGGCCACATTGGTGTTGCCGGCGGCGATCACGGCGGCGGCATCATTGCGCTGCACACTGCGCGAAGTCGGATCCGAAGCGCCATATTCGAAACTGAGATTCGCGAATCCCTGGCTGCCGAGGGGAAAGCCGATATTGCCGGCCAGGCTGTAGCCCTTCCCATCCCCTTCATAGAATTGCCCGTAGCGGGCCTCGAGCGTGCCGCCATGGTTGTTGTCCTGGAGCAGGAAATTCATGACCCCGGCGATGGCGTCGGACCCATATTGGGCGGCCGCGCCATCGCGCAACACTTCCACCTGCTTGATCGCGATTGACGGGATGATGGAGATATCGGGCCCTTGGGCCCCGTCGGCCACGCCATTGCCCAGCCAGAAAATAACGGCGGCCCGATGGCGGCGCTTGTTGTTGACCAACACCAAGGTGTGATCCGGGGCCAAGCCACGCAGGTTGGCCGGCCGCACAATGGTGGACGCATCACTGATCGGCTGCGTGTTCACGTCGTATGACGGCACGGTATTGCGGATCAGGTTGCTCAGATCGGTATCGCCCTGGTTTGCAAGGTCCGACCCCGTGATGAGATCGATCGGCACCATGGATTCGGTGACTGCGCGCGGCAAGCTGCGCGAGCCCGTGATGACGAATTTCTCCAAGTTCACGACATCGGAGGTCTCTTCTTTGGAGGTCTCTGCTTTGACCTCTTGGGCTTGAGCAAACGGCAGGCCCAGATGGGACAGTAGATACAATACGGCTATTAGTTTACGTTTCATAGTTATTAGCGTGGAACGGTGCAGTGCTTGTGTAAAAGAATACCCGCCGTTGTCAAACATTGGGGTCCTCCTGGTTGCTTGTCAGCTCTACCGCATGATTGGCGGGATCAGGTGAAGTTTGGCGCTTCTGCTGCAGCAGGGAGCAAAGCCGCGACCCACTCTGTCTGCCTGGCGTGTTCCACCTCGCGCCGGTTTTTTCCTGTTGGGTGACACCAGATGGACTCCCGCCGGCAGGCCAAGCTTGGGCAGCATATCCCAAGTCCGGTGACAATCTGGCCGCCGCGGCCCATCCGGATCGCAAAGCCCGCGGGAGCAGCCACGGAAAAAGCGAGTTACATCCCCTATGCTTCTGCAACTTTTCCAGCGTGGCCACTTCCGCGGACAAAATGAGGTGGCTAAATTAATGAACCAACTGGCGGCAGTTTGCGCCTGGTGAGCGCATCTGTCCAGTCTGCAACCCGCCGAGTCCGTGTCATGCGCGACGGAAAATTCGGGCGGCGGCGGTTGACTAGCCCCGGGCGGCGGCTACTGAGGGATCCACCATGGCCGATTTTCTCGAGGGCAAAAGACCCGCCACCCGCGCCCTGCTGGTCGGCGTGCAGACCTCGGACATGAAACCCGGCGAGGGGGCGGAGCTGCTCACCGAGTTGAATGAGCTCGTTGAGAACCTCGGCCTGACCATCACCCACTCCACCCTCATCAAACTCCGCGACCGCCAGCAGCCGAAATTCCTCATCGGCAGCGGCAAGGCCGCCGAACTGATCGCCCGCGCCAAGGCCGACGGCGCCGACGTTATCGTGCTCGACGAGGAACTGTCCCCCGCCCAGCAGCGCAACTGGGAGGAGGAGTCCGGCCTCGCCGTCATCGACCGGCAGGAGGTTATCCTGGAGATTTTCGCCGACCGGGCGCAGACCCGCGAGGCGGTGCTGCAGGTCGCGCTGGCCCGCATGGAATACTCACTGCCGCGCCTGACCCGGGCGTGGTCCCACCTTTCCCGCCAGCGCGGCAAGGGCAAGATGGGTGGCGAAGGCGAGACCCAGCTCGAGCAGGACCGTCGCCTGGTCCGCAACCGCATCACCCACCTCAAGTCCGAGTTGGCGCAGGTCATCTCCCAGCGCGCCACCCAACGCCGCAAACGCCAGCGCACCCCCGTCCCCGGCGCCGCCATCGTCGGCTACACCAACTCCGGCAAATCCACCTTGCTGAACAAGCTCACCGGCGCCCGCGTCCTCGCCGCCGACAAGCTTTTCGCCACGCTCGACCCGACCACCCGCCAGCTCGCCCTGCCCGACGGCCGCACGCTGCTGCTGACCGACACCGTCGGCTTCATCCGCCGCCTGCCCCACCGCCTCGTCGAGGCCTTCAAGGCCACGCTCGAGGAGGTCGTCGTCGCCGATTTCCTCGTCCACCTGCTCGATGCCGCGAACCCGAACGTCGATCAGCACCACGCCACGACGCTGGCCGTGCTGGGCGAGCTCGGCGCCGGGGATCGCCCCACCCTCACGGTCTTCAACAAGACCGATCTGCTCGACGCGAACACCCTCGCCCACCTCCGCGCCCAGCACCCCGACGCGCTTTTCATCAGCGCGCACTCCGGCACCGGGCTCGACAACCTGCTCCGGCACTGCGAGGCCCTGGCCACGGACGAGACCGCGTCGGCCGACCTGCTCATCCCGCACAGCCGCTACGATCTTGTGGCCAAGCTGCACAGCATGGGTCACGTGAAAAAGCAGGAATCACTCGACGACGGCATCCGGCTCTCCGGCCGCTTCCCCAAGAAATTCATGGCCCTTTACGCGCCGTTCGCCATCGCCCAGCCGGCCAAACCCGCGAAGCAGCCCGCCAAGGCTCAGCGGAAGAGCCGGTAAAACAGTTGGCCGTAACACTCGCGCAGAGCCGTCTCCGTCATCTGCCAGGCCTCGCCCCGCGGCACGAAATCGACCGCGCCCGTTTTCCGCGCCGGATCGAAACGGAAATCCACGGGGAAAATGATGCAGTCCACGCCGGCCTTTTGAAACTGCCAGACTGCGCGCGGCATATGCCAGCCCGTGGTGACGAGAATGACGCGCTTCCAGCCATGGGCCTTCATCAACTCCGCCACGGCGGCGGCCTCGCCCGTCGTGTTGACGATTTCGCGCGTCACGAGGATTTTTTCCGCGGCCACGCCGCGCGCGATCGCGAGCCGCGTCAGCTCGTCGCCCTCGGTGCTCTTGGTATTCCGCCAGGACATCGTGGCTCCGGTGAATACGAGCGCCGGCGCCTTGCCGGCCTGCAGCAAGGCGACGCCCGCCTCGAAGCGTTCGGAGGTGTCCAGAAAATTAGGCACCAGACCTTCACCTACGCGCGGCCCGAGGATGCCGCCGAGCACCACCACGGCGTCGGCCGGCTCCACCTGATGCACTGCGACCACCGGATAACGCGATTCCACCCAGCCGATCAGCCGGTTACCGACCCAAGGAATGCTGCCTAGGTAAAGCACGACCAGCGCCAGCGCCAGCGGCCAGCGTTTATTCCGCCACAGCGCGAACAGCACCAGCAGGGCCACGATGCCCGTGGGCAGCACGAAGAGCGGGAGCAGTTTGTTGAAGAGGAGCATGGGCGGATCAGCGGGGCCGCTTGACCGTGAGCTTCCCTTTGATGAGCGCCTGTTTTTGCGGACGCGTCAATTGCTTCAGCTGGTATTCCCGTTGCAGGGCCCGGGTCAGGCTCATCGGTCCCTCCTGCCAGACGATCCGCACCGGGAGCCGCGGCTTGGTATACTTGGCGCCCTTGCCCGCATTGTGGTTGGCCACCCGGACCTTCACTTCCTTCGCCGTGCCGATGTAGAACGTGCGGTCGGCGCAGCGGAGGATATAGACGAAAGCGCGTTTGGCGGGCATGGCGTTCAGCCTCGTGAATCCGGTCCTCGCGACAAGCAATTCGTATAATTTCGGCCCTTGACCCGCAGAAGGCCGGGGGCTTCTTTCGGCCGCTCCTACTGCCTGGTGGTGTAATGGTAGCACAGGCGACTTTGACTCGCCTAGTCATGGTTCGAATCCATGCCGGGCAGCCATCTCGAAACAAAAACGAACTGTTTTCGAGGTCAGGAAAACTTTTCGGGAAACCCCGGCAGGTTCCTCAGTTACGAAAGTTCAAGTTTTCCTGACTTTCAAAAGAGTTCTCATTTGAACCGCAGCCGGGGTCATCTTTTTCGCCCAAAACGGCCATTTCCGGAAAACCGGGAAAACTTTTTCGGCCCATTTCAGCGTCCGGTTTTCGGCGCTTTCTGCCATCAGGCCGGCGGCATCCGGGCCCTATCGAGCCGCCCGTCAGGCAGCAGGTATTCAGCGGTGCCGAGGAACACCTGACCCGGAAAACCCGTGCACCCGAGCCGGTCCGAGCCATCGCTCACAACACCCATCAGGTAAAGTTCGCCGCCCAATGACAGGCCGAATGCAGGGCTCCCACTGAACCCGCCAAGGGCCACGCCGGCCTCAAGCTCCCGACCAGCGCGTTCCGACCTCACCGTGCCGTCTTCGTCGGCTAGGGTGACCCGCCGGTCGGAAACACCCGTGACGAGCATCCCGACTCCATGCGGCTCGAATAGTCCGAAGGTCTCGAAGGCGTGGCGGCCTTGCCCCGGAAAACCGACGATGGTTGCCGGCTCACCCACCTGCGTCCGCCTCGGCGGGCATCGGTCCAAGGGGAAATATCCTTTGCTCGTCCGTCCTCGGTTCTGGTCGAGATGCGGGAATGCTATTGTCGCAATGTCTAGGGACGCGGATTCGTCGACTACCAGCGGCTCTTCCATCGCCACCGTGTTCCCTTCGCCGATATTGACCGCAAACACCGTCGCCGGGTCACGCCGCTTCGATAGCCGAAAGCCTTCGAGGACATGCCACGCGGTGACCATAAAGCGGTGCTCGCCCGCACGGACAAAGCCGGCGCTCCCGCTGTCCCTCACGTCCGCCGGCTGCTCGGCCAAGCCACGGCTGAACCAAACCGGCGCAGTCCATTGCTGGGCCAGGTCCAGCATGAGCGTGGCGTTATCCGAAGGCATGCAAACGATTGTTGGAGACCCCCTCCCGCCGCGGCAATTTCGATCTCAGTTCGCTCCCGTCGGCCTTGTCGCCAGAATTCCAGCGCGCCTAGAATACCCAGCCCTCCGCTTCAGCCGTCAAGGTGGAGCGCAGCGAAGCGAGCAATACCTTGACGGCTGCGAGCATAATTGAGGGCTGGGCGCGCTCAATGACTGCTATCCCACCCAAAGGAGATTCTCCACTCGGACGATGAGTCGCTAGGCCGGCGCTCGACGCACCGGTATGCCGAGGGAATTGGCGACATGTTCGATTTCCGCGGCCTCGGCGTCCGGCACTTTTGAGCCAATGGTGACTGTCAACCCGGCAAAGCTGGCCATCGGCCAGAGGATCTTGTCCTGGGCGGGCGGGACGGGCACGTGATCCGGCACCACGATAGCTTCGATGCGGAATTCGGCCTCGACCTCGAATTTCTCGCCTTTGTGGGCGGTGGCGAAGGCGGAAGGGATGACGGGGACGGCCCTGGTGCCATCTGTGTAGAATGCTTCCTTGAGTTCGGCGCTGGTGCGCCCGCCGGGAAATTCCGGCACGGGTCGCGGTTTCGGGGGAAACTCCGCGCCGGGAAACCACTCGTAGCCGAGGATGTGTTTGAGCTGATTCCCGGAGGCATGGAGTTCACAGCGCCGGCCCTGTTCGCCATAGGTCTCCCGCATGTGGCCGGCCGGATCGCAGGTCCACGACATGATGAAGGTTCGTTTTCGGAGGGCGGCGACGGCATGCGCTTGGCTCACTAGGAAATCGGCGTTCGCCCCGAGCGATTGCTCCAACTGCCCCTGATGTGGATCGGTAAAGGTTTTCGGCGGCAGGACGCCATCGGCGGGGTCACTTTGGCAGTCCTGCCGGATGAGGCAGAAGGCCTTGTATTTGAGCAGGGCGAGGAGATATTCCGGCCGGATAAAATGGCTCAGGAGAAGTGAGCCATTTGGATGGTAGAGCGGTGCCGCTTTGCCCTTCATGAATGCCGGCAACTAAAGGCCGGGTGCACCGTAATACTTCCGGTGACGCCGCCTGAACGCCTCGAGTCCGCCCTCCAAGGCCATGAGAATCTCCCGGTGGGCGACGTTTTCGATGGTGAGGGGGAAGGAGGTAGTCGCGCCGGCGCCTTCGATGGACATGTAATGGATCAACTCGGCATCGCCGTTGACGACGAAGTTGGCATTGTGGGTGGCAAAGATGAGCTGGCGCTCCAGCTTCTTGCGCTTGATCAGATCCACGAGGAAGTTGGCGACAAGTGAGGAGTCGAGGTGGGCCTCCGGCTCGTCGATAATGAGCGGGGTGTTGCCGATGGAAATCAGGAGGACGAGAACGGCGGTGCAACGCTGGCCGAAGGAGCACTGCGCGAAGGGGCGGCCGTCGTATTTGACCTCGATGCGGCGGAATGTGCGAGCGTCGAGGGTGGCGACTTTAAAGGCATTCTGGAGGAGCCGGAGCGCCTTCTTGGACGAGAAGATACGAAAGAGCAGTTCGCCCGTTTTGTTGCCCGCCTGCTGGAAGGCGTTGAGGAAAGCATCGTCGGGCGGGCTGAACTCGAAGGGAATGGTGCGGAGGATTTCCTGGAGGTGGTCCTTACGCACGGAAGGGGCAGCCGGGTCCTGCTCCCTGATGAGAGCGAGCGTCCGCTCCGCGAGCCACGCGAGGGCGGCCTCCTTATCGAAGACATACTGGAGGCGGATTGCCTTCACCTCGGTGCTCACATTTTCGAGAGTCCGGTTGATCGCCGTGAGGCAGTTGCCGAGAGCGGTTTCGTAGGCCGCGCGCGGGGCGTCCGTAGCGTTCGTCTGGTTGATTCGTTCCAGCGTGGCATCGCGCTTCTTCACGAGCTGAGGGACAGACACCTGTAGCTGTGCAATCCGCTTGGTCGCCGCCTCGATGTCCTGCAGGTTTTCAGGAGAAAGCTTTTGCTCCTTGAGGAAGGCGCCGATCTTCTCCTTGAGGGCCGCTTCTTCCAAGGCGATGACTACCTCGCGCTTGGTGACTTCCTCGAACTTCGCCTCGGCGAGGCGCTGGCGGAGGGCGGAAAGTTCGCCGTAGGCGGCGGTGAGCGTTTCGGCGATGGCGTTCTTGGCGAGGAGGTCCTCGGCCGGCTGGAGGTCAAGCGCTTCACCCAACTTGTCCACGAGCGCCTTGAGATGCTTCCGAGCGTCGGTGATGCCGGCGCTTTCCTTGGCCAGCGCGTTGGCGGCCGTCGAAAGTGCCTGATATGCGGGGTCGGCGACCGACTGGACGATCTTTTGGTTGTGCTTCAGGTCGGCCTCGTCCTTGGCTGCTGCTTGGTGCTCAGTGAAATACTGTCGGAAAAGCGTTTCACGCTCCTTGAGGATTTCGACGTTGCGGGCCAGCTCCTCCTCGGCGGCCAGCAATGCAGCGGCTCCCTCGACCTTGCCGAGCCGGCGGATGACGGCCTCGGTGAAGCCTCCGGTGGGTGAGGCGTAGCTCTCGACCTCGTTCTGGCTGATGAATTCCACGGATTCGGGCGAGGCGGCGCAATCGACCGAGATGAACTCGGGCAGCGATCTGGCCCCGCAGTTTACCGGGTTCCTGTCGAAGAGCGGGCTGCGGCCATGCAGGCCGGTCGCCAGCAGATTGAGGAGCGTGCTCTTGCCCGAGCCTCGTCCGCCGATGAGGCAGGTGAAGGAGGGGTGGAACTCGAACTCATGGTTGCCACGAAAACAGAACGGTGCCCCCTGCCAGGTGATGTTCTCCGGCAGTGCGATCTTGACGCGCTGGATGTGGTGGAGTGGCGCGGGCGGCACGTCCGTGCTGAGTGAGACCCGGCCGTCGTATTCGTAATAGGCCTGCCGCAGCGACTCGAAGCACACTTCGCCTTTGATCCACGTGAAGCACTTGCCTAGGCGGTTGTGCTGCGCGGAGTCGGACAAGTAGTGGGCGTCGCTGCAATCGAGAAGCCGGGGGTTCACGCTTTGGTCGAGCAGCGACTGCCGGCTCCGGCCGCACGCCGCGACGTCGATGCCCGAGGTGAAGACGAAGGCGGCCTCGTTGAGCAGCGTAACCTTGTTCGCCATGCCCGCCTGCGACCACCGGAGCTGGTCCCATTCGGCCTTTCCGACCGCCGTGAGGGTCTTCCCCTTGAAATCCGGGCGGTCGAGGATGTCGCGGATCTTCTCGTGCGAGATGCAGAGGCTGTTGAAGCCGATTTGCAGGTCCGAAAGATTGTTGAGGCCCGCCTGCTTGTCGGTGGGGACCCGCCCGCGCACCAACTGGCCGAGTTGGGCGAGGCTCGCGGGCGTAGGAATCGCCTGCCATTCGGTGCCTTTGACCACCGCGTCGTAGTCATTGCTGATCACATAGCGCTGCACCAATGCCGGCATGAACTGGTTCTCGATTACTTCCGGGGTCACCTCGTTCGAGAAGATGATATGAAAGTTCACCTTCTTCAGGGCGGACTCGCTCCCGCAGAAGGTGTCGAGCCGCAACTCAATCACCGGCAGGATCAGCTCCAAGTTCGGCAGATTGCCCTTCTGGTGCTCGGCCAGAACCCGCTTGTAGCCGCTGATAAACAAATAGTCGTTGATGCCGACGACCTTGATGTCCGGCGGCAACGCCCGCAGCCCGTTCAGAAAACGCGCCCACGGGTCTGGACCGGCATACTCATGCACCAGCGAGTCCGGGGTATGGACATGAAGGTCCCAGCGGTGCCAATTTGAGCCAAGCGGACGGGGCATCAACGTCACTTAGGGGCAAGGGTGCAGCGATGCAAACCCCAAGCCACCATACCATCGCCGACTTTACGGACTATCTCGCGGCGAAGGAGGCACTGACGACAGAGAATGGCGCTGTGATTTGCGAGGGTAGCGAAGCCAATATGATCGCGTGGTATTTGCTCCATGACCGAACGTTCCCGGTAGGAGCCCAGTTCGTTCATTTCGATGACACGCTGTGGCGGGGCCTGCAATCCGACCCCGCTTTCAAGCGTCGCAAAGAAGCCGACGCCGACAGCTACACGTGGGACCGGCTGATCGAAGGCTTGTCGGACTCCAGGGCGAAGCCAATCGAGGGGCCGGGCCCTTCTCTCTCGGAGTTGGACTTGGGATTGCGCACCATGGCGCGCGAGCCGCGTTTCCTGCGCCGGGTTTTGGGCCGGGCCATGCGTGAATTCCTGACTCTGACCGGCGAACTGCGGTCACGGTTGGCGCATTCGCCGAGTGGCGTGACCTATGTCTTTGTGTATTTCAGCAACCAAGACACCCCGCAGGAACGGAGCTTCGAATTGGTGGCGCGCAGTTACATCGCCCGAAAGCGGGTTGGCCGCGGGGAAGTGGTCATCGGCATCGGCTTGAGCCCGCATCAGACGGGACACGGTTCCCAATCGGACCTGACCTACATCCGGTTTCCGCGCTGGTCCGCCGAGGAGGAGGCCAAGGCGGGAGAATTCGAGCGTGCCACCGGACATTTTACCAAACGACCGCCTGTGCATCTCCACGACGACGAGTATCCCCGCGACAAGAAGTAGGCGTCTATCCCGGGCGCATCCGGGTTTGCCAATACGGGGATGAGAACCTTGTCTTCGGGTTACTCCTCTCCGCCATGAGCATGAAGACGCACATTCTCCTGCAGCGAAATGGTCGCGATCAGTTCGGGGATCCGGGTGACTCCGTTGCATCCTACCGGTCGCCGGGACTGAGTCGAAACGAGCGCAATGAATATCACGATGCGGTTGACGCCTACTTTCGGGCGCACTGGCCCGCGTGGCAGAAGTTCTGCGCCGACAAGTCCTCCCTCGAAATTCCGCTGCGGACTGAAAGCCTCCCGGTTCAGGCAAGCCATGATTTCCATTGATCCTGGAATCAACGGCAAATCTTGCTGAATCGCGGATGACTGATCATTAATATATGTAAACGTCCGCAAATCTTTTCGCGCTTCGCGAGCAATGGTTTCAGCTGACCACAATTCCTAGGATCACTGCCATGCGCTGCATATTTTGTAAGAAACCGTCCGCTGGATGTGTTTCCGTCGAGCACATCGTTCCCGAATCGCTCGGGAACGTGGACCATATACTTCCGCGGGGTTGGGTTTGCGACATCTGTAACAATTATTTTGCGCGTGAGGTAGAGAAGCCATTCATGGATTCACTTTACGGGCGTAGCGCCCGATTCGAGATGGCCGTTGCCAACAAGAGAGGCCGCATCCCCTCAGTGATAGGCCTTCATCCGCAGTCGCGAACCAAAATAGAACTAAGCCGAGACCCGGATACCAACGAACTCTTGTTAGCCCCGGCCGATGGGGAAGATGAATCCCGTTGGATTGCGTCCGCTCAGTCGGACTCGCATGGCACTCTCTATGTGCCGGCAGCGATACTACCAGATGCCAACATTTCAACCGCACGGTTCATTGGCAAAATCGCACTAGAAGTCCTGGCATATCGCTGCCTCAGTGTGCCAGGTGCGAACGATGAAATCGTGGATAAACCCGAACTCGATGAACTGCGTCAGTATGTCAGGTCCGGTAGTGCTACTTCTGTCTGGCCGGTTAGCATGCGCAGGATCTATCCAGCCAATCTCCCCTTCACCGCCGAAGATATTGGCGCGTATCAGATGCTTCACGAATGGACTATTCTTGTCGTTCCGGAATCTGAGTATTACGCGGTCATCTCAATCTTTGGCGTGGAATACTCCATCAATCTTGGTGGGCCTGAACTCGAAGGCTACGAACGCTGGCTAAAAGAGCACGGGGATCGAAGCCCTCTTTATGAGGATATGCCTTCAACCCAACCGCAACCGTGATGCGGTTGATTTGTCTAGGTAATGATAACTCTGCGGTGGGCGTATCCGTGCTTTCCGCATTTTTGCCAAGGTTACTGGTGCGAGGCGCCACACCTTCTTGACTACAATGGCATATGCCGCGTCACGTCCTTCAAAATAACGGTCGAATTCGGCGCGAGTGACTCCCGCGTTGTGGGCAACGTGCTTCCACAAGACCGCTGGCCTCTCCGTTAACACCCGCTCAACTTCAAATGCTCCCTCCAGCGCGCAGCGCGGTGATGTAACGTAAACGAGGACCAAATCACCTGGACCTACGCGAGGTTTTACCCGACGAAGCTCAACCCCCTTGCTCCGAGCAAAGATCGCGTCAGCGTAACGAGGTTTGATGGACAAAAGTAGGGCCGATCCGTTCATTAAGGTGTTTTTTGAGTTCCGAGACGGTAAATATGAGCAAATTGCTCTTCTGAAATCTGGGTGGGGGACTGAAACGTGGAGTTAATTCCCAGGCCGCGCAAGACTGGCACCTCGACTGGTGCTTGAAACTGCTCCGTATCCGCGAAGCGAAGGGCCATGATGTCGCCAAACGGGTTGCCGTTGGCAGTGGCAAGAATCTCTCTCCACTCATAGACACCAATCCGACGATTCCGACCGAAAAGCGTCTTGGCTGGGCCGGTATCTACTGAGAGTAGCCGCGATGAAGCCCGGATAGCCATCGTGCCGGGCACATCATTGTCTTTCTTAACATACCACAGGATTCGAGCAGGCAGCGCGAACGATCCGTTCTTGGCACTGCGATAATAGACGTTCTCCCGGTTAAGCGCGAGACGAGCAAATGCGCCGAACAGTTCACCGGCTGCAATTCCAGAATCGAATAGCTGGGCCGCCCAGGTCGGTGCGATAGGCACAACGTAACAGGCGACATTTTCGCCGAATATTTTCGCGGGCCAAAGCCTGGCCTCTATCTCGCCGGCCGTCATGTTTATCACAGGTGCAGGATCAATTCCAACCTTGATTAAAGCGGCACTAAACTCGGCTCTATTTCCTGAAAATGAGGGCGTGAGCCGAAGCCATCCACGACCCGTTCGGGTGAATCCAAGGTCGATCAGCGCCTCCGCGACAAGGTTCGTGATGTATCCATCTTCCACCACAAGACGGGGTCTACCTTCGTTGGCATTGGTCTGAATCGCGTGCAGTAGGAGGTGCCTGACCAGGGTGCGCTCAAGGGCAGTATGTGGAACCCGAAGAACGGAAACAGTGCCATCCTCCCCGGGACCAGGCCTGACACGCACCAGTAACGCAGCCATTGTGCCGTTTGGCTCGCGAACCAGCTCCAATGAACTCTCGGGAACAGCCCGCACCTTTGCCAAATGTTGCCGTATCGCCGCGGCTAAGGATGTTGGCTTTTCCCCCAAGCCAGAAAGCTGCATGCGTCCCACCACTTCGTCGATTTCCGCCGCACGGACGGCGCAGTGAGTGAGAGTCGTGGCAAAGAGCCGCACGGGCTGATAGGCAGAGGCGCGTTCGGTTTCATCAAGACGCCCCGAGAGATCAGTCGGGCGCATTACCCGGACCCCCAGACGCGTCTCAATATCCGCAGCTGAACTAATTAGTTCACCGTCCCGAGTTAGAAAAATATCGGCATCCGCAGCGGCCGACCGAGCGAGCTGCTTCCGGTCTGACTTCTCGCTGTCGCTCACTGCCGGTTTGCCAAGGATTTCGTCGATCACCTTTTCGTAGGATGACGCCTTGGTCCCATCATATTGGACTTCAGCGTAGTTGCTGGCCGCGCGATGGTAAATGTCCCGCTGCTCCGCAATCAGGTGCCGGTTGATCTCGTTATGCAGTTCATCAACGATCTGGATTTTGACCGCATCATCCACCCACGGTTCAAGCAGCACCTTGGACTCGTTCTCTGTCGAAGCATCGTCGCCATGTAGATCAAAGAAGACATTGGCATCAACCACGACGGAGAGTTTCGCGGTGTCATCTGATTGTTCCGCCAAGCTAAACAGGTCCTCTGTGGGGCTAAGTGAATGGACCCATACCGTCAGTTCGTTGCCACTCTGGCTCTTGCCAACAACATCACCACGAGCAACGAAACCAAGGCGCTGCCACAAGCCTTGGGCGTGATAATCGCGCCGACATTTCAGACGCAATGCAGACAATTGCATGTCACGCGCGCGGGACTTCAGCCAATCGGCCAACGCATCGGCAACGCCAGCACCGCGATTCTCGGTCCGAACACAAAGGTGGATGATTGCTGCGGAGTTCAATCTACGCTGAACCCGGAATGTTAGATACCCCACTACGTTGTTCGTGGCGTCGAGAGCCACCGCTAGGCGGCCCTGCGCAACACAATCTTCGAAGGCCCCGCGGGGGAATAATCCAAGGGTGCCACGATTCTGACCCCAAAGCGTAATAGCCGCCTCAAAATGAGGCGATCCAGGCAGGACAAGTTCTGTGCGCCAGGTCATCTGGTGAATACCTGGGGTCGTAATTCAGGCATAGTCAGTCAGCCCGCAGGCGATCAAAGAAAGTCTCCCAACTCATGTTGCCGAGTTTCTTGGTGCCTTTCTTGCCGGTCGAGGCAGCAAGGCCGGCGTTGTTGATTTCTACGCGACCGAGATACTTCCCTCGTTTGGTGTAGGCCCACACGGTCAGCCCTCGCTGCGTGAGTTCGATGGTTTCATGAACCTTGAGGTAACTTCTGCTTTTGGATGCCATAGTTGGTAACAGGGTGAGGTTATTTGCGGAAGATCGGGCTGCAGCCGTATTTATCCATAACCCGATGCGCGTAAGCACGCACGACAGGGGCATCGGGGGCAGTAAAGACTCCATGCGACATGAAGTCGTTGTGGATTTGAGTGATGTCACGGCCAAGCGCGCGCGCGACAGAACGGACCGTGGGCTCACCATGAATAGCAATTAGTGAGACGCCATTAAGCACCATCTCTTCCGAGTCGGGGGCTTGAATGACGACTGGAACAGAGGTGTCATCAGTGGCCCCCGCGGGGTCGGCCTCAGGCACGACCTTAGGTGGTGGCAGCGACACCGGGGGCTCAATAACCGGAACTTCAATTATTGGCTCCGTCGGCATGGATGGGGCCGCGACTGGCTCCGGTGAAGCAGTCGGGGTGATTGTCTCCGCGAATCGCAGTGGGCGTGCAGTTACGGCACTATTCATTGCCGTGATAAACGGCGAGGGCTCTCCTTGGTAAACGAGGCATACCTCATCTCGCCCACGCGTCATGGCAACATACAGGCGAAGGGCCTCTCTCCAAGCTTCGCCAATGGGCACCCCTTTAGGTGGAAACTCGCCCTCCCCTAAGCCGACGATGACAATCAGGCTGAACTCGAAGCCCTTGATGTTGTAGATGTCGCTTACGACGACGATGTCAGTCCGTTGCAAGTAGTCGCCTGTAAGACGCGAGGTCGCGATGCCAGCCGGAGCTGCATCGCGGATTTGCCGGACAGACACGACATCGGGGTTGGCGGTTGCGATGCAGACACTGAACGCCGGATAACCTGACGCTAGCCACTCGCCGGCCAATGACCAAGCTGCCTGTAACTGATCATTCGTAGCGCAAACGAACGGCCTGGCCCCGTCACGTTGGGCATATTCAGGTTTTAACACCGTCACCCCTTCGTGTTTTGCGGTGGATTCGTTGCCATAAGCCTCAATGAGCAGATGCGCGGCCTCCAGAATCTGCCGGCTATTGCGGTAGTTTTTAAGGATGCTTCGATTAAACCGCTGCGCCGGGGCCAGGTTGGCGCGGGGCAGATCGAAATCCTTCGTATAGATTTTCTGCGCCGTATCGCCGGTTAGAAAGAGGCCGTTGTCCGCGTCGGTTGGAATCTTGCCGATCAACTCTAGGTCCAGCGTCGAAAAATCCTGGAACTCGTCCACCAATACGCAGCGAAAACGCAGGTGCTCCGGGAGGGACCCTTCGTGGTCGTCCAAGGCAATCACCGCGGCTTGAGTCAGGCCCATGCTGTCTAGTTTTCCGTGCCGAAGTTGAAAACGCTCCCAGGTTCGCAGCAGCCTGAGGATGTCTTCACGTCTCTTATCTTGAAACTGAATACAGCGACCGCCGCGGTCGTAGCTGCGGTAGCCGTCATATTCTGCGGCGAGACGAAATGCACTGCGCACGAGCGTTAGTTCGTCTTTTAAGTAACGCTCTGCATTGATCGTTTTGTCCTGGTCGTAGAGATAGATCGTGAGTCGGGACAAGGCGTCTTTCGCGGCCTGAGAGTTGGGATCGGCACAGAACTGCGTCCAAAGCGCCTCAATCTCGTAATCGTCACGGGCGGCAAAAAGCGAAGTCAGCTCGGTGAGCTGATGGGTGCGGATAAAATCGGCGATTTCCGACTTCAGTTCAAGCAAGGCACTGATCGAGGTGAGAAAGTCATCGAGCCCGTAATATTTCAGCACCGACTCAAGGTAGTCATAGAACGCCATGACGCTCACCTGGTGCTTCGCACCATCTGAAAGGCGCTCCACATGTTTTTCGATCAGGTGGGCGAGCGAACGATTTAGGGTCAGGATCAGGATCGGCTGGCTGGGATACAGCTTCGCCAATCGCACCGCTCGGTGGACAAGAACGCATGTCTTTCCACTGCCGGATACACCCGTAAAGACACACGGCTTGTCCAGATCCTCATCAACCACCCGTTTCTGGCCGGGGTGCAGGTAGAGCATCCATTCTTGAAATTTAGCCGGGTCCCATAGTGCATCAAATTCCTCCGCCGATAGATCGTTTAACACAACCAACGTATCCGAGTTGGCCGCGGCGTTGACGATGTCGGGGGTGAGCGGCGTGTCCTCCGTGGCACGTTCACGAAGGCCGAGAAAAAGGTCGCGATGCCGTGCCGCAATGTCCCGGCGACCATCACGCAGCGCTGTCAATAGCTGCAACGAGAGGTCGGCAATTTCTGCGTTCACCTCGTCTTTCACGTCTCCAAGGACCTCAAGAATGACTTCTTCGTCTGACTGGACACCAAGTTCCAATAACCGCCGCCTGATGCTTTTTGACGGAACCAGAGCTTCCCAGTCGAGGCCGTCTACTTGCTGAAGGTAGGGCCGCGTGTCTTCTGGTGGAGTCGTTGAGGCGGGTAAATAAGAGGTGTGCGATACTTCACGCTCAACGATGGTCTCGATTTTCTTTGTTTCCTTATCGTAGGTGAAGGTCGTGTTCCGATTGGCATCAAGCCAGTGATCTACTTCGTCATGCGTTCCCGCGAAACAAAGCATTACGACTGCACCAAAATCAACCGTCACCAGTCTGTGGCCATTTCCGATGTCGTATTTAACACAGTTCTTTATTCGGGTTTCGCCATGATCGGTTGTTTGGCAGATGTTGCGCTCACCCAAGGCCAGGCTCTGGCGAATTTCGCCGATCTTACGATATGCGTTGGCCCGGCTACCGCCGCTGCGCCGCATGTTCCTCAGGACCTCATTGAACTTACTTTCCCTGTGAACGGCGACGAGTGGCATGACGTGCGACGGCTCACGCGATGGGCTGGCCGTTGAGATATTCGACTTCGGTCTTGAGCACGTCCGGGTTCTTGCAGACGTGGAAGGCCCAGCGTCCCATCCGGCCCCAGTTGTTCACGGCTGCGATCCAGCGTTTCGTAGCCTGAAACTTGGCGTCCTCTTTCTCGCCGTGCATGCCCTTCACCTCCAGAAGCAGATTCACTCCGTTGCGTAGGCGCACTACGAAGTCCGGCAAAAATTTGTGCGCAACCCCATAGAACTCATAGGGGATTTCCAGCCCTAGGTGGTCGTTGCGGGCAAAGTGGCTCACGGCTGCGGACGCCTCTAACTGAAATGCGACAGACCGTTCCCAAGTGTTTGTATCAAGCACAACCTGGTCGATGTGGCTCTTGAATGTAGGGTGGCATGGGCGGGTGGTCGTGAAGCGGACTTCCGCCGTGCTGCTGTAAGGGCGAAACCGGTTGATGACCGGAAGCAGGGGTGGCTCACCGGCACTTGTATCCGGCTGAATCGCATCGGTGAGCTGCTCGACCATCTTTTTGAGATAAACCTCCAGCCCAAGCTCTTGCGGTGCGCAACCGTTCCACTGGATGCGGCGGCTGGCGTAGTCCTCAACGATAGCGATGACTTGCGGGAAGAGCTGGTGCCGGGCGTGATGCTTCAGCTTCGCTTCCTTTCCCGGCTGGGATTCAGTTAGACGAAAGACGATTTGCCGGGTGATCTCGAAGAGGATCGTTTGGAGATGGTGCTGCGCATAGAATTCCATGCGGTCGTGCTGCACCGGCTCGAACGACGTGGATACGGGGGTGCCGTCACGCACACCAACCTGGGGCTGCACGTAGAGCTGGGTTGGATGCTCGGTGGGTCGGATGCTGAGTGGCTCAACCTTCGTGACATCGCAGCGGATCTTGTGCTGCTTAAGCTCCATGACGTAGCCGTCCACGTTGGGAAAGCGCTGTTCCATGCCACCCCGCTGAACCAAGGCCTGCACTAGCGTGGTCGGCCTATCGTCGGGTTCGGGCGTTTTGCCCTGACGGCCCTTGAACGGAATGACGGAGAATGGAATACCGTAAACGTCCACATACTCCGGGCGGAGACGCTCCTCGCCGGTGGCCTCGTCCTTGAAAGAGTCATAACTGATCCGGCGCAGGCCACGGCCGACCACTTGCTCGCAAAGAAGTTGGCTGCCAAAAGCACGTAGTCCGAGAATCTGGGTCACGTTGTTGGCGTCCCACCCCTCCGTGAGCATCTGCACTGATACAACGCAGCGGATGTGTTCGCCCGGTGTTCCTGGCTTACCCACGTTCGCGATGAGTTCACGGAGGCGCTCGGCCTCCTTCAATTTTGAGCTGCCGGCTCCCGCTTCGGCCTCGGCCAGGAGCTTGCTGTCGATTCGGATGGTGTAGGTTCGGTTGAGGCTGTTCGCCAAGTCCCGGAATGGAACGCCATCAGGATTAAACCGTCGTTCCTTACGCGTCGTGACGGTCCCGTCGTCATTTTCCTCAGAAATCTCCTCAATGGTTTCCCCAGAGATGCACTCGAAGAAGACCTGTGCCATGTCCGTGTTGTCACATACGACGATCACGACCGGCGGCACGAAAGTCTGCCCCGGCTTGGCCCCCTTGTTATAGTCGAAGCGCTCCTGCCATTGAGACGCCAGCATTGCGAGTGCGGGCTGGGCTTCCCGCCAAGTGGCTTCCGGTTTCGGTTTGCCCCGGTCGAAGTTGGCATCGCCCTGCGCCTTGAGGCGACGCTTGATGTCATCCCAAAGTCGGAAAAATTTCGGGTCCGGCCGGCCGCTGGTATCGGCAACGGGCAGACGGGGAATCTTCGTGATGCCGCTCTCAATGGCGTCAACGAGGCCAAAATCGCTCACTAGCCAGGGGAAAGGGGAGCCTTCAATATAACCACTGCCGCCAAGATAGAAGGGGGTGGCTGAAAGGTCTACGCAGACCCGAACGCCAACGGATGCGTTGAGCTTGTCCAAGCCCTCCACCCAGACGGTAGCCTCCTTGTTGTCGTCATCGGTTGCGGCACCAAACGCGCTGTCCTCACCTTTCTTCTTTTTAGCTTGGACTGACTTCTCCGGCGGAGCGGGCCGATAGGCGTGGTGGGCCTCGTCGTTAAATACGAGAAGATCGCCCCGGCCGTAGAGGTCTCGGAGAACCCGGCGGGCAAAGGCATCGGCACCCTCCTCGCCCTTCTGGACCACGGCATAGGATGCACCGCTCTCGGTGTGCTCGGACTCAGGTGCGAAAGCATGCCAGTTAGCCACCATGACCCGCCCTGCTGATAGCAGGGGGCGAAGCTGCGCCGGAACGATGTCAAATTGGCTGTAATAGCTCTTTTCGGTGTCACCATCCGTGCGCAGCACTTGCAGGCGCTCTTTCACGGTCAGGTTAGGACACGCGATCAACACCGCACTGGGGAACCGGGTATCACCAGGCACGGCACCGCGATTGCAGAATGTCCAGGCAGTGAGCATGGCCATGACCACGGTCTTGCCGGAGCCCGTTGCCATCTTGCATCCGTAGCGAGTCAGGGCCTTCTGTTTTTCATCCCATGGCTGGTCACTGAGGCGCGGGAAGAACGTGTCGCTCATCTCCGAGGCCAGCGGCGGTTTTCGGCCAAGAAGCATTGCGCTATAGTCTTCCTGGCTTACCCGTGGCGAAAAACGAGGTTTGCGACCAGACCCGAGCATTTCGTTTAAGTAGATGATCGTTTCGACGGCTTCCAGTTGGCAGAAGAAGAGCCGCCTGGCCCGGTCGATCCGATTCCAATGCGAGAGAAGTTTTTTGGTCGTCTGAGTGGCGTTTTCATATCCGCTCTCGCGCCAGCGGGAGACATCTTCACGGAGGGCATTGACCAAGGGTAGCGGCTCGCTGCCGTAGTCACCGCCAACGCCTTCGATCTCGGTCTGCCCCGTCATCACTCGTTGCGTGGTCCAGAAATAGGTCGCCGCGCGGCGGCCAGGAATCTTGTTGGCCTTGCCGGTCTTGTCGTAGGCCCAGTGCCACTTGGGTTCGACATACGGGCTGTTGATGATGGGCTCCTCGACCGGAGCTTGAATCGGCAATTCGGCATCAGCCGAGGGAACTGAAGTGGAGCGCGCCATGGATCAGCGCTCCTGGTATTGACCATCCAAGCGATGGACGCGCATGACCTCGTTACCGCGCGGGTCAATGACCTTCACGGCGACGCATTGGCGCGGACCAGGCTTGAAGGGCAGGCTGGTCGTGCCGGTGAGGGCCTCGAAGGCTCCCTCGGTGAGACTGGCCTTAAGGGCGCGGGCTAGTTTTTCCCATGCGGTCTTATCGGGAAAAAAGGCTTGGCAGATGCAGAAGACTTTTCCGTCGTAATCGCTGTCGATGAACCATGCGGCTACCTTGCCCGCACTGGTCGCCTGCAAGGCATTTGCCACCGGGTCGTAGAGATCGACACCATCCATATGGATAACCAACTCGCCGCCCTTTGGCTCCACGCGGGTGCGAGGCTGGCCGAAAACCGTAAAAATCTGTTCCACCTTTTGGGTTTTCTTGAGCAGGTCTTTCATGCCCACGTCAGGACGAATTTGCGCCATGTGGATGCGCACCTCGGCGCGAGGCTCATCATTGTAGGCCTGGATGGTCTCTTGCGCCGTAGCGTCGAAAGAGAACCCGGCAAATACCAGGTCATCGTAGCCGCGACGATGAGCCGCTCGAAGTGCATTGTCCACCTGGAAGCTGGTAACGCTGCCAAACTCGGGGCCGATCACCACGGCGACGCGGTGCGGCTTACCATCCTCGGCCTGGAACTCGCCTTCAGCATGCAGAAAACTGCTCTCAATGGCGTCGAGCTGGGTGAAGGCCGCGTGTTTGTTGCCCAAGAAAGTCAGGCCGTCGTGCTTTAGCAGGGCCAGCATGCGCTCGACATGAGAAGCTGCGTTGGTCACGTCGCGCTCTGGTGCAGTTGTCGTCTCGAATGCTTCTAATTCCTCGGGGCTACCACCAATGGGCCCGGCCTCTGGTTGGTCGGCCTCACCCTTAAGCGAAGTCTCCGGCGGACGCATAGACTCCACGGTGAATGGGCCAGCCACTCGGGCGATTCCACGCACAAGTTCTGGCTGATCGACGAGTTCTTCTTGCTCTGCACTGGCCGCTATAGCGGCATTGACCTCGTCCATTTTAGCGCGCCAAGCAATCCGGTAAGCCGTAAGTGCCGCAGCAATGGGCGCCGGCCAGTCAGAATCTGTATCGAAGGGAACTTCCCACTCACGCCACGCGCTTGTGGAAGGTATGGCGGCGCGGTAGCCCTCGACCTGCTTGAGCGTTATCTTTTTTCCCGGCTGAAGGAGCCCGGGGTCAGTATGAGGAAGCAAGAACCGCCGGCATTCAGCTTCTGTTACGGCATTGGCGCCGCTGTTGACATGTTTGGCCAATAGTTTCGCGACCAATTTTTCGTGCAAGGCGCTCGCAGATTGTTTCCCAAGTTTTGCAAGCGAGTCGTTGAGATCCTTTAATCGCGCAAGTAGGATTGGACCATGCTTTGCAAAAATCGGGTCCAATCCCTTATTTTGAGCGATGCTTTTTAGCGTAATGTGCGGAACGGTCTTATAGTAAAAGCCGTGTGCAGGATTTTGGGGTGCGGTTGGATCAACACCCGCCATTGGGTCTTTGGTCTTGTAGCTGTCGTAGCAAGTCGTGAGCAGACGCTGGCGAGCGATTGCAATGGCAACGCGAGAGCTGTCTATGGTGACCCAACGGCGACCCCATTGCTCGGCTACATAGGCGGTGGTGCCGCTTCCGCAAGTTGGGTCAAGCACGAGGTCGCCAGGATGTGTGGTCATAAGCAAACAGCGCTCGATGACCTTGGCCGCTGTCTGCACCACATAAATGCGTCCCTCCGAGTATTGCCCAGTAATTGTATCCGTCCAATTCGCCGTTAACGGCTGCACCGGGAAATCCTGGAGATACCGTATAAACCTAACTGAATTTGAGCTTAGGTGGATCCGATTGGCTTCCGCTAAGCGCTTCATGCCCTCTGGCGAGGTTGTCCAGTAACGGGAGCCCGGCGCGAATCGCTGACCACAAAACTCAAAAGGCTCCTTGCCCAATGAATATTCGTGGCTGCTTGTAAGGTCGCTTACTGAATATGCCCGCCCTTGCTTGAGAAGGGCCTCGTCATCAACGCCGGCTAGGCGAACTCTTTCACCGTTTGGTAAATCGAGATAAGCATAGAAGGCCAGGTCACTGTCCGCGCCCTTTTCTGCGAATGGTTGCCGAAACTTGAGCTGGTCAATGTTCTTCGCAAACCAGATCAGGTAATCAGAGTTTTGTGCCAACCGATCTGCGGTTAACCCCGATGTTTTCCGGAAAGTAATAATGCCAGCGATGTTCTCTGCTCCGAAAACTTCATCCATTACTGTTCGGACGCGATGTAGATTCTCATCCGAGATTTGGACAAACACCGATCCCGTGTCCTTCAACAGTTCGCGAGTAACAATTAGTCGCTGTTTCAGGTAGGCGAGATACGAGTGGACGCCGAGCGTCCAAGTGTCGCGATAGGCGCGAATCATCTCTGGCTCGCGACTAAGGTCTTCGTCTTTGTCCTTCACCTCACGTTTACCGACCTCGTTCTGCCAGTTGCTGCTGAATTTAATACCGTAAGGTGGGTCGATGTAGATCATCTGCACCTGACCCGCGAGTCCTTCGCGACGGGCAAGGCTAGTCATGACTTGTAGCGAGTCGCCAGTGATTAGACGATTGGCCCACGCGACATCGTGTTGGTAGTAGGCACGGGCCTCTTTGGCTGACTGTGTGCTATCAGCAAATAGGTCGCGCTGGATGTCTTCCCGGCGAACCGCCCTTAGGATCGCCTGGGCGGATACGCGTTCGTGAATGTGCAGCGCTACCGGATCGACTGAGAAGTCAGGCTGTTCACGTTTCCCAGTCCATTCCAACCAGGGCTGGGGTGCCTCCAGCATGGCGGCAAGCTCGGCGGTCTCATCGACGGTGAGCGTGCGCCGGCGCGCTTCATCTAGCAGAGTGCGCTGGCGAGCGATCGCCTCATTGAACCGCAGCACCGGTGGACGGTGCGGGTCGTAGGCATAAGTGATGGACGCTTCTTCTTCGACATGCCCCAATGCATCGCCAGCGGCTGGAAGATTCTTGCGTGTCGCTTCCGAGTGGCGGTGCTCAGTAAACGGCATCGCTGCGGGCGCAGCCTTCTCTTTCTTGACGGAGGCCGCTTCGGCCGCAGCACGACGCGCACGTTCCAGCTCCGGCACAACCGATTCAACTTCATCGGGGCTGAACAATTCACCCTTGGGCTTCTTATCTGGAATCTTCTTCGACATGCGTGGGGCAGTTACGGAACGGGAATGAGGGAAATAGATAACCAGCAGACCGTTTTCACGATCCACTGGCTGGCCCGGATACGAACCGTATGGTATCCCGCAAGTGGGTGAAGCCCAAAAGCGTAGGAAATCGTTTTAATGCTCATAAAAAGCCGATTACCCGATGTTGACGACGAAGGGCCGGCTCCGCGCAACGCACACGCCGTTCCGCACAATGAAGCACTCAACCCAGTGGCGGCCTGAATATCGGGTCCGTTCCTCACGGAAAATGGCTGGAGCCGTGGTGCTCTGCAGCCCCCCGCTTCCCGCCGATGAGGACTCAACGATCTGGCCTCGCCTGTCTCCGGCGTTAAGAGCTGCCGCTCCCGTATTCACCACCTGCCAAAATACAGTGTAGGGCCCGAGTGCATTGGTCTCTGCTGTGAATCTGAGGTAGAGATTTTTGGGCAATTCCGGACCGTCGTTCGAGAAGGAGGTCCAAGAAGAGGAATTCTGTGCTTCGGTATACCGTCCATTGATTTTTACCCAAGAGCCATCAAGTTGAAGAGGCCAAGTGGGTTGCTCTCGCCAGGAAACGGAAAACATCGATCTCTGGGAAACGACATTGGCTTTATTTTTCACGGCCTCGTCATCGTCGTAATTCGCGAAGAATCCATTGCTCTTGAAAATCCAATTCCAGGCCTGCCGTGCCGAATCCGCGTCGTCGGCGTCAGCGGAATCTAATTTTGCGAGCTGATCCAGTGCCTCGCCTACCCGCTTCTCCAGGTCCACGACATTTTGATCTGCGGAGGTTCGGGTGAGTGCCGGTTTACTGGGATGCGCCAGATTGAGGATCTGCTTGTTGTAGCGCAGACGGTCCCGCAACCGGGCCAGCAGCTCGCGGAAGGCGACATCAATTCGCGACGAGTAATTCCCCTGGCACTCAGCCACGAGCATGGTGAGCTTCATCCCGTTGGGCAGATCCCACTCGGAGTCAGGCCGGCTGCGGCAAAAACGTTTGATGAGTTGAACCAATCGCCGGAACTGAGTCCCCCTTTCCGCGGTGATAGCATTCCGGGAGGAAACTTCGCTCGAAAACCATACATTAACTGCGGTGGGATCGGATGCCAGCCAGGCGGCCTCGTTTGCCAGCTCGCGCTGCTCCCCTTTCGCAGCATCGTCCCAAACCCGATATACAGGAAAATCTACGTGGTGTTTTTCTGCATCGGTGTCGGCGTAGAAAACCCGAACGCAGTTTGTGTGAAGCTTAGGCTGTCGTTTGAAGCGCTTATCCTTTAGCGCATCGCGCACCTTTCCCCTTACGGCCTGCGCCGTGAGGTCGTTGCCGCTTGAATCTTTGAGCTGGTGGCGCCGCAATACCAGACCGTCATCGATGTCATACTCTTCGTCGGTAAGGCGCGTTTGGATGACTGTCCCCATCGCAAACGAGCCTTGGGGGCGAAAGCTCGCTTCGCCGAGGGTCACACTCTCGATCTCATTGGGTAGGCGCAGAATCAACCGGTCGCGATTCGCCTTCCGATGATCCAGCAGCTTCTTTTCGAGGTCCGCACTGAGGCGAACCTTTTGGTCCCGAAACGCTTCAATCCTGGCAGAGTAGTCGAACATGGCAGAGGTCCCCTCTACTTAGCGCTAAGGCGGTTAGCGTATGCCATCCAATCGACCGCCGGCACGGTCGCCCGCGGCTGCAACCCGTGAAGCAGGCGAAATGCAAAGTATGCCAGGGCGTTTTCCGCGGGACCGAACTGATACTCCGCCTCGCCGTTGAATGCATCGAAACTCGCGCCGGTCGCGGCAAAGCCGCAGTCGATGGCACGGTCGCCCGTGAGCGTAGCATGAACGTCGCGGAACGATTTCCCGAATCCGTCGGCCCATTCCACGTCGATTGCCAGAATGCCGGCGATGATCTGGAAATGTTTCTTAGCCGGAATTATTCCGCTAGCCGTGTGGATGTCCACCGACGTGCGATGCAGTTTGCGCACCGACGCTGCCTTGTCGGCCGCATACTCCAGCATCGCCTTGTTAATGGTGGGCTTGCACTCGAAGATGGCATATACGGCTTCGGCGGGCACGTATCTGTGCTTGTCGTTGTCGAGGAGTGTCGGTGTATATTGCCGATCAAAGACAACAATATCGATGGAGTGACTAACCACACCGTTGCTATCGATCACAATCGCTTTCTCGACGGTGTAACGGTTCGGAAGGTATTTCCTGAGAAAGTCGATGAAGTGCTGCTCATTCACCTCGCCCCGATCACCGGCATGGGTAATACGGCTCGAAGACTTCAGCTTCGGAATGAGACATTCCTGTTCAGTTGCAAACGCGGTGCGCAGAAAGTCGGTATTGGTGGGATCAGGAATAGGGTCGCTCATAACTGAGGGGGTTGGGGATTTCATTTGGCGTGGGCGAAGAGTGTTGGGCGCATGTTTTGCGGAGTAACAATCACTGGCCACCAGAACGGCGCGTCGCTCCAGCCTTGGGCGGTTCCCTCTTGACGAATGAGGAGAAGCACCGGGAGGTCGATGGCCGCTGCACGGGCCGGCACAATGTCGGTCCGCGTGGTATCCGGCTCGTTGAAGTCTGCGTGTGCGGTATCGGCCGTGGTGCGGCGGGAAACGTTGCGGCCAGTGCGGAGCATGATGAGCACTCGGCCGCGGTTCGCCACATTGGGCGTGTTCCCGCTGAGGTGACGCAGGATGGCCTGGTATTCCTTCAAGTCCCAGGTGTCTTCATATCCCGGCTCGAAGTTCACGAACGCGGGGTCGATGCGCGTGAGAATATCTACTGCATCGGCAAGGCTGATGTCGGTTGCGCCCTGGTTGGCGCCGGGGGCCGGGAGGTTTCCCAAAAGAGCCGTGAGACGGGCATCCAAGTCCTGCGTCAGCGGGCGCAGACGTGTCTTCACGTCGGTCTCAAAGCCCGACGGCACAACACGGCGGTGCGGCCGAAGCGTGGTAATGTTGGAGGCCAGAATCTTGGTCGGGCTGCAAGGGATGATGGAGTTGTTCTCGTCGAGCTCGATGAACGTGACGGTGCGGTCGGGGTTCTGGCTTTGGTCCTCGATGCGTTCGCGCAGGGCGGTGTCGGCCTCGTGCATACGGCGCATGGCGCTGTGAATGTGGGGCGCGGTGTAGAAACGGGTGACAGCGCGGTCCAGCGAGGGCCGGAAACCATACATGCGAGAGTGCTGGAGCACCGTATCCTGCTGAAAGCGCTGCGGATCGCGACCGTAGTAGAAACCGATGAGGTTCGCGATTGTGATGCCGCGATCCAGAATCTGGCCGCCGATGAAGATATTGAGCGGAGTGCGCAGGCGGAGCTGGCCGTCATCGTCGAGGAGTGAAGCGACCTGCGCCTCCGAGTTGACTTTAGTAATCATGATTTCGCCGCTGGTGAGCGCGGCAATGACGCGCCCCCACACCTCGGCGAAGGCCGGCAACGTGTGGCCCGCTGCCAAGATGGAACGAGATAGGTTGTCGTAAGCGGTCTGGACGAGGTTGCGCAGAAGGGCGGATTGAGCGTGGGCTTCGCGTTGCAGGTGCTCGTCGAACGCGAGGACAACGGCCTCCTGCCAGGCATGGGCGGCTTTGGCAGCCTCGGTGTGAAAGAGGAAAGCAAAGCGCTTGGGACGCTGATTGGTCTGTTCGTCCTGGATGCGGCGTAAGCTGCCGGCCGTGAGAAAGGTGACGAGAGCGGCGCGCAGGCCAGCGACCTTCGGGCTGGTGAGACAGTCCTCGGTCTTGAAGCGCCGGCCGTCGGGCTGACGGAGGACTTCCAACTCCTCGCTGACCACGGGGTGAAACACATAGTGGGCCGGGCTGGAGGCATCCTTGCTGTCCTCGAAGTAGAACTTGCCGCCAACATAATCAGGATGAACCGGAACTAGCTCAGTGAAGGTCGGGCGCACCGGCGCAATCTGGAGACCGGGGGGCGAGTCCTCCGGCTGGAGATATAGGGAATAAGGCGTAGCGGTGACCTGGAGAAACGAGGCGGCGGGAAGCTGCTGACGGAGGTCGTCAATCTGGCTGGCAATCGTGCGAAGCTGGAGGCCTAGGGCCTTGTCGTTGTAATAGCCTATGGAGGCGTTGTCCGCCTCGTCGTCGATGAGAAGGATGTGTTTGCTTGCGAGTTGAGGGTAGGTCGAGAGGAGCGTCTCGGCCAGGCGCTCCATGTTATTCTTCTGCTTTTTGACGATGATGATGAGCTTCTGGTTAAGCTCGAACTGGGTGAGCCGCTCGGGAAGCTCGAGGATGTCGTAGGCCTTCGCCTGATCGGCCTCGATGAAGTCGGCGAACTCTTTGCTGACGCGCTTGTAGGTTTGCTTGGCCAGCGCCGTGGTGGGCTTGGTGAGGATGACCGCGATGTCGTAGCCGTTGTCAAAAGCGAGCGCGGTCGCGCCAAGAAAAGTCTTGGTCTTACCGGACTGAATCAGACCGAGCAAAATGCCGGGATTCTTGGCCGTAGTCGGAACAGCAAGGAGTCGGGCGACCGTGCTCTCGATGCGGGCCTGTTCATCGGGACCATAAACCTGGGCAGTGCCGCGTCGCTTCTGAAGGAAGCCGGCGTAGAAAATACCCGTGCGGTGAAGGTTTTCAGTAAGTGTAGTCATTGGAAATGGGGTTGTTGGTTTGAAGGAGAATACACGATAACACTTGCGTTAAAAACGCCTATTATGGCATCATTAATGCGTTAAACGCATGTATGAGCAGCTAATCGCTCGAAAAGGACTATCCGTCGAACGCCTCCATGCGTTGGTCTTGTTGAGCGACCACGGAAGCCTGATCAAGGCAGCCAAGGGAGATTTTGGCCTGCAAAGCCGATACAGTCATCACATTCGCGAACTCTCGGCGTTCATGGGGATCCCACTGACCAGGAAAGAAGGGAGATCCATTCGTCTGACTCCGGTAGGGGAAGAGCTGGCCAATTTGGCTAGGACGCAATTCCGGGCGTGGCTTGAGTTTCAGAGCAAGTCGGCCGGTTCGGTTCAGCAGGTGGCGCTCGGTGCGGGCGACAGTCTGCTGCAATGGCTTTTGCTTCCCGCACTGGGAAAAATGCGGCGGATGGGACGAAAGCAGAACGTAAAGATCGAGAATCTCCGCACGAACGATTTGGTTCGGAAGCTGCAGGAGCAGAGGATCGACTTGGGGTTGATACGTGCGAACGCAGTTACGAAAGGTCTGGATTCAGTGCAAGTGTGTGTCGTGAAGTATGTCGTTGTCGTCCCGAGACGATTAGCTCCGCGGCGTCTGACGCTTGAGACATCTTTGCTGGAGTGTCCGCACGCGACCATGGGTGGAGACGGGGAACTGGTGCAAAAGCTCCAATCGTTGGTGACGGCACAGGGCGGAACCTTTCGGCCGGAGTTGATCTGCGATTCAGCCGGCCAATGCATGGCGGCCGTTCGGACTGGGAGCTATGCAGCAGTGATACCGACCCAAGTTTGGGAAAATGACCCTGATCTTGAGTGCGAGGTCGTCGATGATAACGGGCTGTCCGATCTGGACCGACCGGTGGTCCTCGCCTGGAGTCCGCGGAACCTTGAATCAATCGGAGCAGGGTTGAGCGCATACCGCGACGATCTGAAAGCCGCATTGATTGATGAGGCAGAGCTTCGTGGCATGATTGAGCGGGAGAACTAGGCGTTCACGGTGCGCCTCACAACACACCGGCGGACCTGAAGCTGTAGTAGCCCAGCCCGGTGGGATCTGCTCCGGCCCGGCCGATGATGACGTGGTCCAGCAATTCGATGTCCACGGCTTTGGCGGCCTCCCGCAATTGCCGCGTCACCTGCACATCCGCGGCCGAAGGGGCCGGGTCCCCCGAAGGATGATTGTGCACACAGGCCACGGCCGTCGCCCCTTCCCGGATGGCGCACCGGAACACCTCGCGCGGATGCGCCAGAGAGCTGGTCGCGGTCCCCGAAGTTATCTCCACCAGCTTCTTCAGCCGGTTCTTCCGGTTCAGGCACAGCACCCAGAATTTCTCGATCTCCAGTCCGTGCGCCATTGGTGCAAGGTGGCTGGCGATCAGTTCGGGGCGGTTCAGCTGCGGCGCCTCCGTCTGCGGCGGGCGCATCATCCGCCGTCCGATCTCGATCATCGCGATCAGCAGCTGCCCCTTGGCGCGGCCGATGCCCTTCCATCGTTGGAAATCCGTCGGATGCCAGGAGGCAAGCCCGGCAATGGACCCGGCCTCCGCGACCAGCCGTCGCGACAGGTCCATGAGTTTGCCCGTGGCTAGGCCGCTTTGCAGCACCAGCGCCAGCAGTTCTGTGTCGCTCAGGGCGGCAGCCCCGAATGTTTCGAGTCTCACTTGCGGTTGCTCCCCGCAGGCGAGGGTGATTTCCGTGTCCGGTGTATCCAGGGCCAGATCCAGTTTGGATTGGTTCATGACGTTGGGCGCACGGTGCGCCCCGGCCGGGCGTCATGCCCGGTTCTCGTGGCGCGCTCCGCGCGCTGGCCCTTGCAGGCACGCCCAGCCACCGACGAGGCTGCCGAGTGAGGAGCGCTTGGGCTCCTCGCGAGGGGGAAAGCCGTAGGAGGGAAAGGTGGAGCCGCGCGCAGCGCGGACTACCTTGGCGGGCGTGGCAAAATTGGGCCATGCGTGTGGAAGAAAGAAAGCAGTGATCATGTCCTAATTGGACCGCGGCGATGGGCCTGGAGAAGTCAGATGGAGATGCCCCGCCGGGGCGTGTGGGCGGCTTCGGTCCGCACGGTTGGTGCCGGCGGCGCTCCCCCATCGGGGCCGAAAAGCCCGAGCTGGTCTTCTGCCCCGGGGCTGCCCTCAGCCGTTACCGTCGATTGCTTCCGGAAATTGTCAGTTCGGGCTCTTGTGGCGGTCGTGGCCACGACATCGAGGGCCAGCTCCGTGGTGACACCCGCCAGCGTTATGATGGGTTCGCCGCCGGGCTTGGGTGGCAGCGCCAGGTAAGCGCGCGCGGCAAAATATTCCATGGGCACTCCCGTTGGGAAATCTCCCTTGGCGCAGCGCTCAAGAAACCTTCGGGCCTCGCGGGTCCGGGCCAAAGCGTTGGCGCAGTTCTCCTCCGTCCAGCGGACATGAGTCGGAGCGGGCTGGAACCGGGCATCGGTGTCGATAAGACAAAACAGCCGGTGAGCTGCCGGCCACAGTTCTGCACGTTCCGCGTCCGGAGCGAAAAATCCGTCGTGGAGCGTTTTCTCGGCGATCATGCTGACATGAATGTAATTGGTGATGCGATCGGACTCGGGCCGCACGGTCGAACGCACGCTTCGGAGTAATCCCTGGCGTTCGCGGTCCCGGTCGTTGGCGAGCGATTCAAGATGCTCTGCCGTGACGGCCTGCTCGGCCATGCCGCTGAGTGAGCGGTAGCCGGTCTGGCTCACCGGGAAATATCCGCGCTCCACTGCGACGAGAGAAGTCCCCCACCGGCCGGCCACCAATCCCACCGGGCGATTGCGCACGGACATCACCCGCAGGATGGGGTCGTCAGACATGCGGCCGGGGCGGCTTACTTCGACCGCGCTTCGAGCCGCTCGCGGGTCTTCTCGATTTCGTCGGCGATCAGTTTCGGCTCCGGCAAGGCCGATTTGTATTCCCGCGCGAGCACCTTGTTCGGCAGGCCATCCAGCGCGTATTCCGCGAGCGCATCGTTGGTTTCCGAACAGAGGATGAGCCCAACGGGCGGATTCTCCCCCTCGTTGGTCCAGTGCTTCTTCGCGTAGTTCAAATAAACGTGCATCTGCCCCGCGTCAGCATGGGTGAGCTTTCCGATTTTCAGGTCGATGACTATCAGGCAGCGCAACCGCCGGTGGAAGAATAGGAGATCGACGCGATACCACACATCGCCGATGCGCAGCCGCCTTTGGCGGCCGACGAAGGTGAAGTCGCTGCCGAGTTCCAGGAGAAACCGTTCCAAATGCTGCAGGAGCGCTTCTTCTAGGTCGCCCTCGGAGTATTCGTCCTTCAGATCCAGGAACTCGAGGACCATTGGATCCTTTATTTCCTCCTCTGCGCTGACGCGATCCTCCGGTCTCGGTTTCGCGCCCTTGGTAAGCATTGCCGCCTTGTCGCGGGACAGGGCGGTCCGCTCGTAGAAAAGCGTGCCGATCTGGCGGTTGAGTTGACGCACTGACCAACCGCCGCGCACGGCTTCGGCCTCGTAGAAAAGCCGGGCTTCCCGGCTTTTGACGGTCATCAGCCGGACGTAGTGGGACCAGGGCAGGCGAAAATGGTCCGCCACCGTGGATACCGGAGATTCACCAGACACCGTCTGGTGAATCTCGACCCCGCCTTCGATGGCAGGAGATTTGCCAGACGGTGTCTGGTGAATCGGCCATTCGAGAAAGAAGGTCCGGAAGTTCTGCAGGTTCGAGACGGAGAACCCACGTCCCAGGCGGACCGTCAAGTCCCGGGCGAGCAGGCGCAGCAGCTCCTCACCATAACCGGCGCGCTTGTCGCCTCTTTGCTCAAATTTGACGATCCGCCGCCCGAATTCCCAGTAGGTCGCGGTTATGACCGAATTGACCGCTCGTGCCGAAGCGCGTCGGGCGGTATCAAGCAATTTGCTCAGGTCAGCCACCAGGCTGACGTAGCCGGAATCAACAGGCATCTTTGCAAGTTTCATGGGGCGAGGCGAGCCATGCGTCGCATGACAATCCGCCGCCGGTCGGCAACCGACAGACTGATGGGTTCAGTGGGTTTCATCGCAGGCGGTTCGACCGCCAGTTTCTGCTTCACCCACCCCCGCGCCTCGGCCACCCGGGCCAGCGCCACGCGCACGGACTCGTGCGCGGGCGTGCCTTTCAGGCAATCGAAGTTCGACGCGACATTCAGCGCGAACTCCGCCTGGCTCAGGTGGTCGTCGAGGTGCGACCGGATGGACGGCGCGACCGGCATGGATCACGCGGCGACCTTGGCGCCGGCGGCCGGCGGCGGCGTCGCGGGCGTGGTGGCAACACCCGGATTCGCAAACTCCCTCCGGGTCTGGCGGTCCTTTTCGCGGAGTGCCGCGTTCACGAACGCCTTGTCCTTGTAGTAGGGGCTGACGCCCTCCAGGTCGCGGTCGATGCGGGCCTTGGCCTCCGGGGTCTGCGCGCCGTAGAACGCGCGGGCCTGCGGGAGCTGTTTCTCGATGAGCCGCATCTCGCTCTCATGCTTCTGCTGGTCGCGGTAGAGAAAAGTCTCGATGGCGCGTTCAGGATGCTCCCTCACGAGTCGGGTGTAATACAAGACGTCGTCTGGGTTCGCTTTCTTGTGCGCCTCGATCTTCTTCTTAACCTCGGGGTTGTCGCGGAAGACGAGCGGCTTGGGTTTTTCTGCTTCGGGTTTTTGTTTTTGGTCGATGGCCATATGCGTATTTGGTTATGCAGCCTCTTTATGGGGTGCGGGCTGCGGCGGCACCGGGCGGGAGTCCCGCCCGAAGGGTTCATGGAGCACGGGGTTGAACGGCGGCTCGGCCGGGCCCTGGACGAGGCGCAGGGCGAGATCGAACTGGGCGCAGATGTCGGCGCACTCGTGGCGCGCCAGCGCGAAGGCCATGAGGCTTTTCGCCTCGATCTTCGGGCTGGCGCCGGTGAAACGCCCGTTGAGCTGGTCGGCGGCCGAGAAGAACTCGGCGGCGACCGCTTCGGGCAGTTGGAGGGTCAGGGTGATCATTTTGTTATGGGTTGGTGGGTGGGGTTGGTGGGAATGTGCCGGCCTTGGGACCCGGAGGGTCGGACCGGAACGAAGTGCTCGCCTGCCCGGGAGCCGGAGGCTCGGCGGAGGCGGAAGGGCGGCGGAGCGAAGGGACGGGGCCGATCTTCCGGGGCGTGGCCGGACTTGCCGCCGGGGCGACGGGGAGCGGGCCGCGGCTGGGGGCGGCCCGCTCGGCGTCGCTCAACGGTGCGTCAGCAACGGTGAACCGCAGGCCGATGGCCACGCGGGTGAACCGCCGCTCCCGGGCCATGCCGCCGGTGTGGAATTCCACGGAATCGACCGCGACGCCGGGCTGCCGTCCCAGTTCGGTCACGAGAGCGGTGTAGTGAGGCCATTCTTCCAGCCGTGGGGCGGTCCGATTAAGGACGGTGCGGCGTGGTCGGCTGCCCGACTCCCATTCCCAGCGCCAGTCGGCGCCAAGCTTCTGCTGCAAGCCCGCGATGGCTTCGGTGGTCCACGTCTGCCGGGCGAGCATCTTCCGTTGTTCACGTAAAGTGTCTCGCACCTGGTCGTCGTTGCCGCGAAGCCGGTCGCGCTCGGCGGTGAGCGCGGTGACTTCGGCATCGGATTCCGGCGTCACGGGCTGCCACTGATGGGTGACAAACCAGACCGCACCGCAAATGAACGCGCTGGCACTGAAAGCGAACCACGCCGCGCGAGAAACTGTGCGCGCTCGACTCATGGTCGGAACACTCCGGTCAGGGTGAAAGCGCCTCCGGGACCAGGCCTGGCCGCCACGGTCCAAGGAGCGTCGGCGGGCGCGAGCCGCGAACGCCAGTCGTCCAGTACGGTGGCGGGCACGGCGGGCGCCAACCAGCCGTCGAGAGTGATGCTCCGTCCCGAGGTTCGGAGCGAAGTGATGACGATTCCGGGCGGCAGCGTGGTGGACACCTTAGCGAGGAAGGGGCCGCAAGGCGGACCGGCGGAGCCGCCATCGAGCGCCGCCCGCAGTGCCGTGATCTCAGTCTCATTCTCCCGCAGATGCGCCACCTGGGCGCCCAATACCGCCAGCCGGGTCAGGCGTTGCGCGGTTTCCGCGCGTGCGGCGATGAACTCGCGCGCGTAGACCGCACCGGTCCAGCCGGCGAAGAGCAGGAACGCGAGACTTGCCGCAATGACGGCGCGCTGCGCGGTGAGCACGGGTTGTCGCGGCAGGAGCTGGGCGGGATGATACCTTGGCAGCACGACTTGTCGGGCGAGCGCATCGCCAAGAGGCAGCCGGTCGAGGCTTGGGTGGCGGTCGACTGGCGCATAGGCGCCGAGCGCCGCCGCCACTTCGTCATCGGCGCAGAAGAGCAGCACCGGTTCCTCGGCGTTTTGCGCGAGGATCCCGACGAGCCAGTGGCCCACTTCAGCCACGGTGGTATCACCGTGCCAGAGTTGGACCGTCCGGCCGGCATCGGCGGGATGCCGATAGGCGACGGCCCGTTCCGCTTGCAGCGCCACAACCGTGACCGCCCCGGACTCGCTCCATTCCTCCGGCAACGCGTGGAGAAAGGTGGCGAGCGGCCAAGCGGAATCAACCGCAAGGCCGAGGTGCGCGAGCCGCGCGGCGAGCGTGAACAGGCCTGGCTGCCCCTCGAAGTGGAGCAGCGTGGAGAAGCCGTTGCCGGCCGGCAGCACTGGCTCGTGGCCCCAGGCGTGATCGGGATCTGCCAGCGCGGGAAATTCCCCGGCGAGGGCGGCGGCAAGGGTTGCCCGGTCGCCGTGCGGACACGCCACGGCGACCGACTCGAACGCATCCGGCTGGTAGACCAGCCGGAGCCGGACGGGCTTGGGTTCGTCCGCGAAATGCGCGGCGAGCACCTCGGCGGCGTGCGAGAGGTTGCTGAACTCGCACGAGGCACCGGTGCCGGCGAACCACCAGCGGTCGCCCCACAAGAGCACGGTGCGCGGGTCAGATGGCCGTGATATAAACATAAACGTCGGTGGTGCCGTTGACAGGGGCTGCATAGGCGACGACTCCGGTGTCGGAAGCGGCACCCTCGACCGGCGCCATCTGTGCGCCGTTCATCGCCAACGCCAGTTCGTAGGCGTCCTTCGCCGGACACGCGGGAATGACTAGGTAGGCGATGACGTAGTTGGCGTTGATGCCGTTGGTCGTGCCATCGAGCCGGAAATTGGCCCCCAGGGCGGCGGAGGGCAGCAGCGCGGGATTGGCGGTTCGCGCCTCGACGCGGGTTATGGCCGACCAGTTGCGCAAGGGGGCTGCATCCGGCGTCATCACGAACGCCTGCACCGGCTGGCTCCAGGTCATTTCGTTGCCGGTGCCGGTGGAGGCAAAGACCTGCGTGCCCATACGAAGGGACAACGGTCGTTCCAACTTGCCGACGGCGAGGAGCACCGAATCCAGCCGGCCGCCATTGCCCTTGGCCGTGTCAGTCGCACCCGAGAGGGCGGCTCCGGAGCACGGGACCCCCGTGCCCTCGGTGCGCGGCAGGCTGCCGTTGCCGCCGGGCATGGACAGGTAGTCGGTCAGCGCGGTCTTGAGCGTGTTGACCGTGCCGGCCACCTGCTGGATGCGCGCGTTGCGCAGCGCGTCGAAGCCCTTGGGCAAAAGCAGTCCGACGAGGATGCTCACGATGGCGAGCACGAGGACGAGTTCGAGCAGGGAGTAGCCCTGCGTATTGAGGAGTTTGTTTTTGGTTTGTTTCATGCGGATTACGGGTTGTGGGCCGGGTGGCCCGTGGAAAAAATCAGAGAACGCGGGCGACCTGCTCGATGGTGGTGAGCCCCGCGGCGGCGGCAGTGAGGCCATGATGCCAGAGCGTCGCGCAGCCTTCTCGGTCGCGCAGGGCGGCCAGCTCGGCATGCGACGCGTCGGCTGCGATCAGCGGCAGGAATTTGCCGGCCGGGATCACCTCGTGAATTGCGAGGCGACCCCGGTAACCGCGACCGCGACAAGCCGGGCAGCCGACGGACCGGCAGAACCGGGCGTCGGGCATCCGGTGCAACTCGCGCAGCCGGGCGTTGTCGGGATGGGGCTCCTTGCATTCGGGGCACAGCCGCCGCACCAGTCGCTGGGCGGCGACGAGCCGCAGGGACGCGGCCAACAGAAAACTCTCCACGCCCAGGTCGCGCAGCCGCGGGATGGCCGCCAGCGCATCGTTGGTGTGCAGGGTCGAAAGCACCAGGTGTCCGGTCAGGGCCGCGCGCACCGCCAGTTGGGCGGTCTCGGCGTCGCGCGTCTCGCCCACCAGCAGGATGTCGGGGTTCTGCCGCAACAGTGCCCGGAGCGACGAGGCAAAGGTCAGGCCGATCTTCTCACGAATTTCCGTCTGGCGGATGCCGGGGAACTCATATTCGACCGGGTCCTCCAGGGTGTGGATCACCCGTTCCTGATGGTCGAGGGCGTGCAGGGCGGCATGGAGCGTCGTGGTCTTGCCGGAGCCGGTCGGACCGGTGAGGTAGATGATGCCGGCCGGGCCGGCGAGCGCCTCGCGCAGGGCGTCCGCCTGCGGAACGGCCAGCCCGAGGTCAGTGAAGCTCTGGTTCGGCATCGTCTGGTCGAGGAGCCGGATAACGAGACTCTCGCCGTGGATCGTCGGCAGCGTGGAGAGCCGCAGATTGAACCGCAGGTTGCGGTTGCGCAGCGTGGCCCGGCCGTCCTGCGGCAGCCGTTTTTCGGTGATGTCCATGCTGCCGAAAATCTTCCCCCGAGCGAGCAGCGCGTCGCGCTGGGCCACGGGCAGCCGCAGGTGTTCGCGCATCTCGCCGTCGAGCCGGAAGCGGATGAGGAGGCCGTCCTCCTTGGGCTCGAAGTGAATGTCACTCGCCCCCTCGGTCGCGGCGGCGCGCAGGATGGTATCGAGCGTGCGCGTGGCGTCGCCGCCCGCATCGGGCGCGGGAGCCGCGGCGCTGGGCCGGGGGCGCAGGTGCTGGAGGACGGAGAGCATCAGTTGCGGATCAGCCGGGGTGTCAGAAAAATCACCAGCTCGGTGCGGTTGCGGAGCTTCGCCTTGCTGCGAAACGCCTGGCCCGCCAGCGGCACGGCCCCGAGAAACGGCACGGCGCGGGTGGACTCGCCGCTTTCCTCGGAGATCAGCCCGCCGATGACGGCGGTCTCACCGTCTTTCAGCCGGACAATGGTGGAAGCCTGCTTGACCTCGGTGACCGGGGCCGTCTGCCGGCCGTCGGGGCTGGTCACGATGGACTGCAGCCGCGTGATGGCGGGCAGCACGTCGAGGGTGATGACCCCGTTGCCGTCGATCTGCGGCGTGACCGCGAGAATGGTGCCGATGGTGATGGTGGAAACCGAGAAGCTTTCCTGCGTCTGGTTGAAGGGTGTGGTGCTGCCGCCCTGATTGAACGTCGTCGATTGCTGGAGTCTGAAAAACGGCCGGTCTTCACCCACTTTTATGAAAGCCGTCTGGTTGTTGAGCGTCCGGAGCCGCGGCTGCGCCACGGTCCTCAGGTCGCCCTGCTGCTTGAGCGCATTGATGATGGCGGTGGCGCGGCCCCAGCCGATGTTGGCGGAGAAGGTGTTCGCGCTGAGGAGCGTGCCGCCGACGCCGGGGACGTTGACCGGCGCCCCCGCCGTGATGGTGGTGGCCCCGCCCAGCGAGGCGGTCGCGAGATCCCAATCGACACCGAGCTTCTGTTCGTCGTGCAATGTGACTTCGACCAGCCGGGCCTCGATTTCGACCTGCTGGGTGATGCGGTGGTTGACGAGAGCGAGGAACGCCCGGACCACCTCATGCCGGGTGACGGGTGCGGTCACTTGGGCGAGCCCGCTGAACCGATTGACGACGAGACTGTCCCCGTCCTTCAGCATCGTGCGGAGTTCGGCCTCCAGCGTGGTCCAGAACGTGTTCTGATTCTCCTGCGTGACGGAAACCTGCGTGGCATCCGTCGCGAGCCCGTTGACGCCGAGCAATTGGGACTGTTGCGCGGGCACGCTGTTGGTTTGTCCCGTGCCGTTGCCGCCACTGTTGGCGCCGCCCAGAGTGATCGAAGCGCTGCCGGAGCCGCTGCGGGTGAGCTGGGGATAGTCGATTGGATAGAGGACGGTCTTGAGCCGCCGCACCATGATGGCCCCCGTCTGCTCCTCGAAATACAGCCCGAGCGGCGCGGTCATGCCGGAGAGCGCGGCGCGCAGCGTTCCGGCGGGCAGCTCGACGGTTACTTTGCCCGTGAGGTCGGGTTCGGCCACGATGTTGGTCTGGGTTGAGCGAGCCAGGACGCGCAGTGCCGCGGGCAGCGTCGCGTTTTCGAAGCGGAGCGGCGGCACGGGGTGGTCGAGCGGTGACTCGACGGCGAGTGCCGCGCAGACGAGGAGGAGGAAGAATAGGATTCTCATGCGTTGGTTGGATCAGGGTTTTTCCAGCACGAAGGGCGTGGTGCCCGTGGTGGCGTTGGTTTGAAACAGGGTGCGGCTGGTCGGTCGGTATTTGAGGAACGCCGCCGCGACGGCGTTGAAGGTCTGGATGACATTCGCGGCTGGGAGATAGGTCGCGTCGCCGGGCTGGCTGACCTGCACCGTGACTGAACCTGGCCCGGTGAGTTGGAGTTGGTTGCCGGTGATCGTGGCTGGTCCGCTCAGGATCACGTAGGTGACCGGAAGTCCGGATGAAGCCGAGCCGCCCAAGGTGAACGCCGGAGCCCCGACCGGCTGATTGCCGGGAGAGGCAAATACGATTGTCTGGGCTGTCTTGCTGGTAAAGACGGCCTGAACATTCCGGGAGCCCGTGAGGGTCACGAGAATGCTCGGTGCGGAGCCGGACGCATCACCGGCCCAGCTGATGAACCGGTGGGTGGCATCCGGTGCCGCCGAGACGGTCACGCTGGTGCCATAGGGATAGCTGCCGCCGGGAGTGACGTTTCCGCCTGCGGTCGCGCTGGTGGTGAGTGCGTAGAGCTTGGGCGTGAAGCTGGCCTGCACCGATTTGTTGCGATCAAGCGTGAGACTGAGCGGATTGCTGGTGCCCGCCGCATCACCGCTCCAACCGGCGAAATCGTGAGTGCTGTCAGGTGTCGCGGTGATGGTCACAACCGTGCCCGTATTGTAGGTGCCGCCGGGAGATACCGTGCCGCCCGAGCCCGCGCTCGTGACGAGTGCATACTGCACCGGTGGCGGGACGGCGGCGGAGAAAGTCTGGATGATATTTGCCGCCGGGAGAAAAGTAGCATCGCCCGGCTGGCTTGCCTGCACCGAGATGGCACCCGGTCCGGTGACCTGGAGTTGGCTGCCAACAACCGTCGCGGGTCCGCTTAGGACCGCGTAGGTTACCGACAGACCCGACGATGCACTGGCGCCGAGAGTGAAGGCCGGACTCCCGACCAGCTGGTTGCCGGGTGACGCGAACGTGATTGTCTGCGCGGTCTTGGTGGTGAAAATTGCTTGCACGTTTCGTGGGCTGGTCATTGTGACGAGAATGCTCGGCGCGGAGCCGGACGCATCACCGGCCCAGCCGATGAAGCGGTGGGTGGCATCCGGTGCCGCCGAGACAGTTACGCTGGTGCCGTAGGGATAGCTGCCGCCGGGAGTGACGTTGCCGCCCGTGGTCGCACTCGTGGTGAGGGCGAAGAGCTTGAGCGCAAAGTTGGCCTGGACCGATTTGTTGCGGTCGAGAATGAGACTGGAGGGATTGCCGGTGCCCATTGCGTCACCGCTCCAACCGGCAAAGTCATGGGTGCTGTCGGGCGTCGCCGAGACGGTCACAACGGTGCCCGCATTGTAGGTGCCGCCGGGCGAAACCGTGCCGCCTGTGCCCGCACTGGTGACAAGCGAATATTGCACCGGCGGCGGAGCGATGACCGTGATGGCGACAGTGGCCGATTGCACCCAGCCGCTGCCATCGTTCGCGGCACTGCGCACCTGATAGGTGCCGGTATCCGTGAACGTGAAGCTGGCCGTGCGAGTCGAATCGGCCCCGCTGCCCACGGGACCGCCCTGATACGGTGCGCCGGTGGCGAATCCACCCTGGTAATTCCAGTCGCCAGCTGGTCGCTGAATGTCGAGGTTGTGTGCGGTGATGTTGCCATCCGGGTCGGTCGCATGGCTCGTGATGGTGAGAGCGGTGCCGGCGGTGACGGTTTGTCCGCCGGGTGCGACCAATGTCACGGTTGGTGGAATGTTCACTGGGCCGTTGATGGTGACGGTATGGGTGATGACAGGGGACGTCGCCCCATCGCCATCAACCGCCTGCGCCGTGAAGGTGATGGTTTGCGGCCCGGTGTCGCTGGTGGAATTGCCGGAGTCCCCGTCCGTGCCGTTGCCGCCACCCGCAAACGCGAAAGGCTGACCGTTTTTCCAGACGTTTATCTGGGTCAGATTGCCGTCCGCATCGTGACCTTGCGCGGAAACGGTATAAGCCGCACCGCTCGCGGCACTCGTCGGAGCGCTACTCCACGTGATCGTGGGAGGTGAACCCGCAGTCCATCCGTCCAGAAACGTTGTTTCGGTCCAAACCCGGGTAGCCTGAAGCCAGTTGGCCCAGGTCGTATACTCAAAAAACCGCAACGTGTAGGTGCCCGGCGGAACGCCGGTGATATGCCACTGGGCATTCAATTGGCCATCAGCGGGACTGCCGTCCGCCGCATAAATGTTCACTGATGAGGTCACGTCGGTCAAATAACCCAAACTGGCATAAGCACTCACGCCGGTTGTTTGATAGTGGCTGGCTGTAACGCGCCCGAGGAGGTTTCCGCCAGCATCTCGCAGTTCGATGCGACCGGGGGCACTAGACTGCGGATAATCGTCACCGAACCAATATATGCCGAAACTAACGGTATACCCGCCGGCCGGAATCGAGACGGTCTGGGTGGTGACGACAAAGACAGTGCTCAGTGGGGCGGCGTGAGCCGTGGCCAGTGCCAGGCAGGCGGACAGGAGGCGGATGAATGTTTTCATTGGACGGTGATGGTTGCGTTTTCGCGGAGCCGGAACCGGAGCGCCTCGACGCCCGGCAGGCTGGTTCCGCGGTTGATGGTGATGAGGCGCCCGCCGAGGATCTCCGGCGTGACGTTCGCTCCGGAATTCGCGGCGGCGGTGAACGCGGACGGGACGTTGTTGAACGAGACAAAAGCAGAGTCGGTCGCGTGGTTGTTGTTCACCGTGACGGTGAACTTCGGCAGCACGATCCGGCGGACGCAGAGCCGGTAAACCTGGGTCAGCCCGCCGCTGCCCTGCGTCCAGGCGGCAAGCTGCGCCGGAGTCAGCTTGCCTGTCCAATAGGCCGGTGGCTGCGCGGTCCGGCTTTCCCAGTCACTGTTCCACAGTGCGTCGAACCAGGCGGCGGAGGTCTCGTAGGCGGGCAGCGCGAGCTGTTCCGACCGGGCGGTCAGACTGACGAGCAGAAAGCGCTGCCGGCCGGCCTCGGACGGTCCCGCGAAGAGCAGCCGCGGATTCCCCGTTTGATTGTAGGTGATCTGCCCCAAGGCCGGCTGTGCGGTGGTGGTGGGTGCCACGCCAATCTGCGGGGATACTCCCCGGGCACGGGCGATCTTCGCAAACCAGTCGGCGGCGGCAGTCGTGGCGGAGGTGGCGCTCGTGGACGCGGAAAACCGGGTCGCGGTATCGCCCGTTCCGATGGTGCCGGGGAGTGCCGCGACGTTGTCGTTCGTGAGGTCGGTCGCGTCGAAGGTGGAGGCGACGGCGACGGCGAGCTCATCCAGTGACTTGGCCTCGGCGTCACGTCTGCCGCGTTCGATTACCTCCCGGAATGAGGGCGCAATGGCGGCGGCGAGCAGGCCAAGGACAAAGAGGACGAGGACGATTTCGAGCAGCGAGAAACCGCGCAGCGCGCGGAGCCCGTGGGTCCGCAACGCGGAGTTTCCGGTCAGGTAAGAATGGAGAACCATGGTCAGCGGGTGTTGATCCCGCCCAGGAGCGAGAAGAGCGGGAGGAAGAACGAGAGAGCCATGAGCCCCACGATGGCGGTGAGTCCGGCGAGGAGCATCGGCTCCAGGAGCGCCAGGGCGGTCGCGAGGCGCTCGCGCGCCCGACGCGCGGCGTAGGCTTCGATGTGGCGCAGCGCGAGGCCGAGCTGCCCGGTCGTTTCGCCCGACTTGAGCGCCGGAATGATGAATCCGGGGAAAGCGTGATTCTTCGGCAACGAGGCGTAGAGCGGCCGGCCGACCGCGACGCCTTCGCGGGCGGCGAGCAGGTCCCGCGCGAGCACGGCGTGGTTCATCAACTCGGCGCCGGTGGCCAGGGTGTCGAGGAGCGCCACTCCCGCCTCGTGCAGCAACCGGCAGTGCGAGGCGAACCGCGCCGTGGCGAGGCAACGGATCGTCTCGCCCAGGACCGGGACGCGCAGGAGCGCAGCATCGCGCAGGTAGCGGAGCCTGGGGGTGCGCGCGGCAAACGCGGCAAACGCCGCCAGTCCCGCCGCTCCGATGGTCAGCACCGGCCAGCCGGTCCGCACGATTTCGCTGACGCGAATGAGCCCCATGGTGAGGGCCGGCAGGGTCAGGTGCATCGACAGGAAAATCTCCGCGAACTTCGGCACCACCCCGCCGAGCAGGAAAACAATGAGCCCCGACACGGCGACGAGCACGATCAGGGGATAGATGAGCGCCCGCTTGGCCGTCCGACGGATATCTTCGGCGTTGGTGAGATGTTCGGCGAGGGCCTTGAGCGACTCCGGCAGTTGCGCCGAGGCCTCACCGGCGGCAATGACTGCGGCCAGATGAGGCGGAAACTGCCGGACAAAGAACCGGCACGCCTCGTGGATCGGCCGGCCCTGCGCCACCTGGTCATGGATGTGGGTGAGCATGGTCTGCATCGGCCCCTTCGGTGAGTCCTCGGCCAGTTGCGCGAGCGCCACGTCGGCCGTCACGCCCGCACGGAGCTGCATCTCCAATTGATGGAGGAGCGGCACAAAATCTCCGGTGGCCAGCTTGAGCCGGGCGAGTTTCCGGCCGGATGACACCGGGCGGATTCGGACGGGCCAAAGGTCCTGGGCGCGCAGTTTCGCGCGCAGCTGCACCTCGTCGGGGGCGGCCTCGCGGAGCGAGCGGCGGACTCCGGCCCGGTCGATGACGTTGACGGCGAAGGCGGGCATGTCAGAGCGGGAGTCGCACACGGGCGGGTTTTTCCGAGGCCGGCAGACGCAGCCGGCGCCCGGCGAAACGCAGCCACACGGCATCGGGTTCGATCCGTTCGAGCAGCAGCGACTCGACCGTCTCCCCGGCTTGCACGGGCCGGTCGTTGATGATCGCGCAGGGCACCGCGCCGGCCAGGATGCCGGATACGTGCAGCGTGACCTCGCGGACCGACTCCGCTGCCATGGTGCGAACGGCAAACGGATTTACCGGCTCGCCCGGCTTGGTGTCGGCCGTGACTGCAGCGAGGTCGATGACGCCGTCCGCATTCGGCATCAGGGTTGGCTCGACAGGGGCAGCTTGGGCCGGCGGCGGCACGGGCGGACGATTGGGTGCGGGTGACGGCTCCGGTGCCATGACGGCGACGGCCGGCCCGGCCGGTGTGGCTGGGGATGCGGTGAACTTGGCCGCAAGCGCGTCATTCTGGCTGAGGAGCGCCTCGATATACTGCGCCTGCTGGCGGATCTTCAGTTCCAGCGCGGGGTGCAGCGGTGCGGGTGGCATGGTTGTCACGGGCCGGGGGTCCGGTGTGGGCTTCGCTGGCACCGGCAACGCGGGGGCGGGCGTGACGGCCTGGCAGCCGGCGAGTCCGAGAGTGAGCAAGATAAGCAGGTGTTTCATGGGCGGGAGGGAGTGGTGGCTTGCGCGACTGCTGCGCTGCGCCGGGCATGGCTCCGGTCGAGGGTTTCGGTGAGGTAGAGGTAGAAAGGTTTCCCGGCGGGCACGCGGAGGTAGAAGCCGTCGCGGGCGATTGATTCGCGGATCGCCTGCGCATACTCGCGGAGAACCGCCCCCGTGCCGGCGAGGACCGCGTTGCGCGCGGTCGTCGTGGGCACTGATGATTCGCCGAGCAGGCCGGCGGTGGGACGCGTGTCCTGCAAAGCGGAGGTGGCGGTCGCGAGAAACGTGGCGGCGAACAGCTTCAGGTCGCGGTCGTTGTCCGTCCTGACCACCTGGCCGCGCAGGCCGGCGGAGCCGTCGTGTTCCCCCCAGGTCTTCGTTGCCGCGTCGAATTCCCGGTCGAGCACGATGCCGTCCGTTAGAAGCTCGGTGCCGTTGTCGCTGTCGGGCGTGCGCCAGACGATCCGCCAGGCGCCCTGGGCGGCGAGCCGTTCGCGCGCGCGGTCGAGCGAGGCGCGACCGTGGACCTCTGCGCCCGCCGGGATCACGAGCCGGCCATTGTGCCAGACATCCTCGGTCACGAGCCCGATGATCGGGGTTTCGAGCCGGTTGGACTCGAGGGCGACTATCGTTTCGCAAGGGATGAGCCGGCCGTAGGGGGCTGACGGTAGCACGGGGATTTGCGAAGCTTCACGCGGGGCGGAAAAGAGCATCAGGGGCAGCTCGCGCGGCGCCTGGGCCGCGACGGGAGCGCCTGTTGCCCCAGTCGGGAGAGTGGCCGGCGCGATGGCGGGCGGCTTGGTGAACCGCGCGACATCACGGGTGAGCGTTTTCGGCAGCGTCACCGCTGGCATCGGTTTCGCGGCGGGCAGCGCCGGGACCGGTTGCGGCTGGTGCTGCCAGCGCACCGCGAGGACCCCGAGCAGGAGCACCGCGCCGACCAGAAGCACCTGGCCGGTGGGTGACGTGAAGAAATCGCGGTCGAATTTCATGGATGGGGCACGATGACGCTGAACTTTTCTCGCACGGAGAGATTGGCCCGGCCGCCGCCCGGACCGCCCGCGATCACCAGATAGATGTAGGTGGTTGCCTTGGGGGGAATGGAGCCGGACGCATCCGCAAGTGCTGCCGGGAAGAATTCCCAGCCGAGTCGGATGGCGAGGCCCTGCGGGTCATACGGCACGGCCACATCGAGCGTGTTCTCCAGCTGCACGCGCAATACGAGCACATCCTCGGCATCGAAGCGGACGACTGATTCGACGGTGGCGGTGAACGCGCGGTAGAGCGTCGAATTACCCGGCTGAGCGCGTTCCAGCGAAGAACTCATGCCGGGATACTGCACGGCCTGACGGTCTAATTGCTTCGCGCGCTCCAAACACCCGCGGAGCGTCTCGGGCGTGGGCGGGCGGCCCTTCGCGCCGGTCACGGGTTCATCGAGGAAGACGACAGCCCGGTCGGGTTCGGCTCCGGTGGTGAATGCGAGGGCAAAGACCCGGCCACGGAAGACGATGTTCAACGCGCCCGTCGCGCCTTCCTTGAGCGACCGCAGTGAGAAATATTCCGTGCCCGCCTCGTGCGAGAGCAGGATGCCGGGATGGTCCTCCGCCTTGGCAGAAACGTTGGCGCCGACCAGCGCTTTGAGTTCACCGGGAAAGACACAGGTGGTCGGCTCGTCCCGGCTCAAACGGACGGTGTAAACCGAGCGCTCATCGAGCGGGTAGCACTTGATTTCGGCTCCGGCGACACCCGCCACCAGGAGGGCCTGCACCATGATCATTGCGATACGTCGTAGGTCCATACTGCGAGGGGGTATCGGCCGTTGGCCGCCAGGTTGGGATTGCGCGCGAATTGAAACCGCGCGGTGAAAGTGGATGCTTCGCCAAAGGTCTGCCCGCCGACGATGCCGGTGCGGATCAACTGGCCCTCGGCCTGCACGAGGATCATGTTCTCGCGGGTTTCGAGCACGATGAGCTTCAGCACCTCCGGCTTTTGGTGCAGTGACTTCGCCGCGAATTCCTCCGCGCTTGTGGCCGCGTCGGCGCGGGCCTTCTTGGCGGCCTCCGGCAGGAAGAGCCGGTCGAGGAGTTCCGGGAAATCGAAACCGGCCGGGTTGCGCTGGAACAAGGCGAGACACGCCAGCAGCGCCTGCTGCTCGTGGAGCTTGGTCGCTTCCTCGAAGCCGAGCAGCGGGCTGACATGGAAGGTGCCGCTCGGGTCGAGCACCACCACCCGCTCGCGTTCGCGGTAGGCGCGGATGACGAGGAAGGGCTGCACCACGCAAAAACCCACGGCGATGATCGCCACCATGCACCACAGGCGCGCGGCCATCGCATGGTCGGCAAAAAGTTCGAGGGGTCGCCACGGGCGACGGGGCCGGCTGGCGGGATCGGGTCGAACGTGGGGAGCAACGGTTTCGCGGAGAGTGGGCATGGCTGGTCAGATTGAGGTTTGCGGGGCGGGCAGCTGCGCCATGGCGAGGGCGGCGGACGCGCGCTGGTCCCCGGCGGGATCGGAAGGCGCGGCCGGAGCTGGGGCCGGCGGTGGCGGGGCCGGAGGCGCTGGTGGCGGCATCCCCCCACCGCCGCCGGAACTCCCCGCGGCCTTCGCGGCGGTCGAAGCGGCCAGCGCAGGTGCGGCAACCCCGGCCGATTTCACGGTCTTCACCATGTAGGCGACTTGCTGGAGGGTATAGAGCTGTTGGAGTGCGGCCCCGCCGCCGCCGGATACGGGTGAACCGGAGCAAATGAGACCCTGCATGAGGAAGGGCGTGGCGATGGTGCCGATGATGAGCCAAAGCGCCGCAAGCAACCCGCCGAGCAGGCTTGCGAACGACGCCGCATCGATTTCACCGGGAGTAAGGTCGTAGGCCACGGCGAGGTTGTTCGCGTAGGCGGTGAGCAGGTGGTAGGCGACCAGCTCGGTCACGGCGAAGCCGACCGGCCACGCCAGGACTGCAAGGGTCTGCTGGACATAGCGCGTCGCGAGCTGCGCCTGCGACGGGATCATGTAGAGCGAAAGCGCGACCGGCAGGAACAGGTAGCAGAGGAGTTTGAAAATATACTGGAGAATCAGGAAGGGCACCTGCAGGACGCTCGCGATGAGAACGACGAGTTGCATCGAGGCGTGGAGAAACGCCTGGTAGAGCGATTCGCCGATCCGCCGCAGGCTGAACTCGGTGCCACTGCCGCTCGCCGTGTTGCGCAGCTTGGCGGCGGTCCGCATCGGTTGGTCGGTATAACCCTCCTGCACCGTGTTCGCGACCGAGAGGAACACCTTCTCGGTGAAACCGAACCAATACGGCAGGGTTGCGACCAGTCCGACCACGACCACCGCCCGGATGATCGGCCGGGCCAGACCTTCGATGTCCGCGCGCGCCTGCTGGACTTGCAGCACGAGTCCGGCGACGCACACGAAATACACGATCACGCGCAGCGAGTCGGTCAGCGAGAGGATGCTCTCGCGCAGTCCTGGAGCGAAGTTTTCCATTTAGTTGCGTCCCTCCAGCGGACGTTGCCGCAGTTCCTCCTGCCGGAGCTTCTCCATCAGGCGTTTCGTCGCCGCCGGGTCCGGCTGGTAATCGGAGCGCGTATCGACTCCGATGCCGCCCTGCCAGCGGTCGACCGGTTGCAGGTGGCGCGGCGGTGGGGCCGGCAGATCAGAAGTCGGCGGCATCAAAGGAGCGGTCCGGCAGGCGTGCCGGAGGACAAGCAGCCCGCACACCGTCAGGCCCGCGACAGAAACTAGGATGTAGAGTGTCATCCGCTTCATGGCCGGGTGTAGGTGGTCGGCGTCACCTTCACGGACTGCTGCCAGGCCCCGACGACCGCCAGGGTCTGCTGCTCTTCCGCGATCTGTTTTTCCAAAAAATCCTGCCGCTCCTTGGCCGCCTGGTTCTCGTTAAGGATCTGCTGCGCCCGGAGTTTGTCGGCCTCGTCGCGCCGCTGCGCATCGACGTGGGCGAGCTGGCCGTTCAGCGCCGCGATTTTCGCGTTCAGCTTGTCCACCTCGGCCTGCGTGCCGGCGGAGCGGAGCTGCTCCAGGGTGGCGACCAGGTCGGCCTGCAAGGCCGCGCCCCGTGTGTCGGTTTCCGCGTGGACCGCCGCCAGATTGTCGGCCTGCCGTTCAACGGCCGCGTAACGCCGGTAGAGCGGCTCCAGCCGGACGAAGTCGCGTCCGAGCACCGTGCGGTCGTCGAGCTGGCGGTAGATTCCGTCCGAGGTGCGGCGCAACGAGTCGATGGCGTTGGAGAGCCGGCGCACGGCCGACAGCGTCTCCCCATAATTGCGGGCGAGGTCGGTGGCGCCGAGGTTGCGCAGCACCATGCCGGCGCCAGCGGCGCTCGGGTCGCCCATGACATCACGGATGCGTTGCTGCACGGTGAGCTGTTCCTCGAGCTGGCGGAGCTGCCGGTTCAGTTTCTCGATCTGCTCCGCCCATTGCTTCAGAATCTCGATATGGTTGGCGACCTGACCCGCCTGCACCGCGGAATTCACCGCCGTGTTGACGGGGTCGTTGACGATCCATTGGGCGCACAGGGGCGCGGTAAGAATGACGAATAGAATCAGGAGTTTCATGGGGTTTTGGGGTTGGGCGCTTCCGGTGGCACCGGCCGGCGCTGCTGGTTTTGGATGATCCAATACTGCTCCTTCACCGCCTGCCGGTAGCCGCGTTCGTAGCCGCGCGCCTCGGCCGCAGCCTCACGGCCGGCGGGCGTGGCGCAGCCGGTGAGCGTCAGGCAGAGGGCAACGATCAGGCAGCGGGGGCGCATGGCTCCTCCTGGAAGTGGCGCAGGGTGCCGCATTGCGGCGGCTGCGCGGTGGGGGTGAAGTAGCAAAGGGATGAATGACGCCGGTCCGCCGGCAGTTGCTCCGGCATCGGGTAGCGCTGGATGGCATCGAGGGCCGTCTCCGGCAGCGGCAGGTCGCGTGCGATGTCGGCCAGGTCTCCGCGGTCGCTCTGACGCATGAGAAAAAACTGCTTCGCGTTGCCGATGACGGCCGACCGGACGCGCGAAGCCTTGAACCGCGCGTATTGCTGGATGACGGACACGGCCCAGCAGTTGTGCTTGCGGAGCTGGGCGTAGCTTTCGGCGACGATCTGCTCGCCGCCCGGGGTGTCGAGGAACCGGGCGAGCTCCTCGAACAGGATCCTTTTCCGCTGCGCCCGCGGGAGCGCCAGGATATGCTGGCGGCCGAGCCCGCTGATGAGCAATCCCGCCGCCGTCTTCAGTTCCACGGCCTGCTCGGGGATGAGGCCCAGCTCGAAATGCGCGATCTTCCGCTGGAGCGACACGTTGGTGACGCCGTCGAAGAGCCGGCCGTATTGCCCCTCGGCAGTCCATGCCCGGAGGAGGGTCGCCAGCCGGTCAATCTCCTCCTTGCCGTGCTCCGGCAGCCGCGCGTAGGCGAGCAATTCCACGAGCGCGCTGTGGGTCGGGAAATCTTCCGGTGCATAAATGGCGCAAGCGGTCTGCGCCACGAGCCGTTCGGTGGCCGGGTCCTGCGCGAAGCGCGTGATCGCCTCTTCGGTCAGGCCCGCCACGAGCGCGAGGGCTTCGTTCTCTTTCGCGGCCCGGCGGTCGCGCAGATCGACAAACGCTTCCAGGGGCGTTGCGCCGCCCGGCATTTTGGTCCGCCAGACGTGGACGGCGCAGGCCAGCCGACGCATTTCGTCGGCCTGGACCGGATTGCGGCGCGCCCAATCGGTGAAGGTGTCCCGGTAGAGCTGGTGGAGGTATTGGGTGAGCTGGGCCTGCCGCAACGCCAGTTGCTCGGGATTATCAGGGACGCCGATCATCCGCGCCAACAGGGCGACGGCGGTGGCGAGGTGGAGTTGGGTCAGCGGCAGCCGCTGGGTGTCGAGGTAGTTGAGCGTGAGCGCCGCATCCGGGTGAATCACGATGGGGGTCTCGCCCTGCGACTCGGTGAAACGCTTGTAGGAAAAGCCCTCCTCGATGAGCAGCGTGTGGGTGAAATGGTCCGCCGTCTGATAAAGCAGATCCTCGATGAACGCCGACTTGCCGGCCCCGGTCATGCCGAGGAGCACGGTATGCTGGGGCGAACCGCCGACCTCTGTGCTGACTCCGACCAGGTTGCCGTGGCTGCCGTCATAGAGCGCTTCGGCATTGGCCAAGGCCCCGGTAAAGGTCGCCGAAAAGGGGAGGACATCCGCCAGGTAGGTGTCCTCGGCATACAGTTCGCGATGGTGATAGGACGAATGCGTCCAGCCGGGCCACGAGGCGAAGAAGAGCTTCTTGGCGGTGGTGGGCAGCGCGCACTCGAAATACTGCGCGCCGTCCATCGCGTTGACCGCCGCCTGCACGGCGGCCACTTTTTCCCGCAACGCCTCGGGGGTCGGCGCCCACACCCGCAACAGATAGGTGACATGGAACGGCCGGGCGAACCCGCCCGAGAGCGCTTCCACCTTGCGTTCCTTTTTCCTGAGCGCCACGAGCAGCGAAGCGCGCGGTTTCTCGGCGTATTCACCGCGGAGCCTTTCCGTCGCCTGCTCCTCGCGCTGAATCTCCTGCCGGCCGGCAATGGGCGTGACATTGACGGTTAGGCAATAGTCCAGGAACGGCAGCCCGGTCAGATGGGTGACGATGCCCGGCCTGGTGCGCTGGGGCCAGCGGCTGAGCGCCAGCACGGCATGGTGGTGTCCGTCGAGCGCGAAACCGCCGCCGGGCTGGCCGACACCTTCGCTGTGCCAGCAGTTCTCCTGGATCGTCAGAGCCGGGTCGAACAGGCCGGCCGAATCGTCGGCCGTCCGGCGGGCGAGGCTCGGGTTGAGAAACCGCCGCACGCACGCGCAGTGCTCGGCATCATCCATCGGATGCACCGGCGTCTCCGGTCCGAACGCGGTGCGCAGCGTGACCGCAAACTCCTCGAACTGCCCCGCCAGTTCCTGCAGCACGGCGCCGTAGTGGTCCCCGAGGCTGCCGGTGGTGCGGAAGTTGCCGGCATAGGCATCGACCTCGATGGAAAGAAACACGGCCAGATGTTCGCGGCGAAGACCGCCGTTCAGGATCCGCGGCCAATAGCGGGTGAACCGTCCGTTGCGCACCGCCCGGACAACCGGGTCACTCACTTCCTGGGTTCGTGCGTGGTAGTCGAGCAGCGCCTGCCGGTAGTCCGAATCCGGCCACCACTGGACCTGCAGCCGCCGGCCGGGGGACACCAAGGCGAGCAGCGCCCGGACCTGGTCTTGGAAAGCGTTCAGCCGTTCGAAGCTGGCCCCCCGGAGATCGGGCGGCTCGAGCCGGAAGCCTTTCGCCACCACGCCGCCGCGTTCCGGCGAGCCGAAGACCAGCATACCATCGACAAAGCGTCCGTCAGGGGCCGCGGTGTGCGCCTTCGTATGGGTAATAGAGGAGGCCTCGTTCGTGAAGTCGGCCCCGCCCAGAAGCTGCTCCAACTTGTCCCGATCGTAGCCGGCCGGCTTGCCATGGCGCAGTCCTAAAACCCATACCAACGATCCACCAATCGGAATTATAGCGGCTGCCCCACCCACCGCGTAGCCAACTCCGGCCAACCCAAGACCGGCGAACACCAGAACCCCTGCCACCAGCCCGAAGACCACGGGCAGGTAAAGGTTTCCGTCCAGGCCGAAGACGCGCCCGGCGGAATCGTCCGCCGCATTGGTGTCGGTGAAACGCAGGTCGCTCATGGCTAGAACCGGGGGGTGATCACCGCATCCTGCATCCCGAAGATGGCAAACAGGGCACCCATGATGGCCGCTGCCGCCGCGATGATGATTCCCGCCAGGATGCCGGCCTTGCCCTCGCTATCCCCTTTGGAGATGGCATTGGCCCCAGACCAGATTTTGATGACACCCCAAAAAAAACCGATCATGAAGATCAGCACGAGGGCGGTGCCAAAACCCTCCTTGAGTTGCTGAAGCTGGGCGATGACCGGCAACCCCTGGGTGAGCAGGGTCCGGGCGGTGAGGCGAAGGGAAAGGATCGTCATTTTCTAAAACCCATACGGAAATTGACGCTTGTCAAAACAAAACGTATGGGATTTAGAAAAGCATGGACGAAACGAAGCCGATCAAAGTGAGCTTTTCCTTTTATTCCGCGGACATGACCACGCTCGCCGACCGCGTGGCGGCACTGAAGAAGGCCGGCGTCAATGTGCGGAGCGCCACGGTGCTCCGCGCGCTCATCCACCTCACCCCGCCCGGCGAAATGATTGCCCGCGCCGTGGGCCTCGCCGGCGAATACGCGCTGGGGCGCGCCGCGCACGAGAAGGAATCAATCTGCGACCACCCGACGGTTGATTTGCCCAAGGATGACGTGCGGAAACTCGATGGGGTGGTGGCACATCTCGCCAAGGCCAAGATCATCGCCACCCGCGCCTTTGTGGTGCGGGCCATTCTCCGGGCCGCACCCGCCGGGAAGGCGCTGGAACCGGCCGTCAGGAAATTCCTTGCGGACTTCCCCAACAAGCCCCGTGGCCTGTCCAAAATCCGGCTGGCCCGAAGGGCCGGAGCCCATGGCTGACCCGGCCCGCATCGCCCACCTGCGCGGCCTTGAAGCGCACCTGCGCCATCATATCATCGCGCAGGATCATGTTCTGCCTCGGGTCGCCGCCGCGTTTGCCCGCGGCGAACTCGGGGTCACCGACCCCACCCGTCCGCGGGGCTCGTTTCTTCTGGTCGGCCCGACCGGCTCCGGCAAGACCGAGACTTTCACCTGTGCAATCGATCACACCTTCGGTCCCGGTCATCTCACCGTCTTCGACATGTCGGAGTATCAGGACAAGTCCGCCGTCACCAAGCTGATTGGCGCTGACCGGGATGATGCGGGACTGCTGGGCCGGGCGCTCCGGACCCGTCCCCGCGGCGGACTACTGTTCGATGAACTGGAGAAAGCCTATCCGCTCGTGATGGATCTGTTCCTGCAGATCCTCTGGAACGGTCGGGTCACTCTGGCCACCGGGGAGACTGTCTCCTTCCACGATCACTATGTCGGTTTCGCCTCCAACATCGGCGGCGCGGAGGCGATGCGAATGGGGCGGTCCAAGTTTGCGAGTGTCGAGCAGGCCGTGTTGCGCCGGGTGGTGCAAAACCTCCGGCCGGAATTTATCGCCCGCATCGACGAGACACTCGTCTTCGCTTTGCTTTCGCCCGACGCGCAGCGGGAGATTTGCGGCTTGGTCGTGCGGAATGAGACGGACCGCCTGCGCGGGCTGGGCTATGACCTCCAGGTTTCTCGTGAGGCTTTGGAGTTTCTGGTGCGGGAGGGATTCCACCCGCAGCTTGGCGCGCGTCCCCTGCGCAAGACGGTCGAGCGTCAGCTGCAGGACGCCGTGGTGCGCGAACTGTTCCGCTGCGGAGGCGCGGGCGGCGAAGTGGTCATGGACCCGGGCGCGCGTCGCCTCGCAATCAATGCGCGGTAGGGAAAACATGACCACCCCTCGGAGTGGCCATCGCGCTGGATCAGGAGTGCCACTTGCCGGGACGGGGGGGCCGCTCGCCAAGGGTCCACGACGTGACCAGGCGCGAAGTCGGTGATGGTGACCACGCGCCTCCGCCCGCCGCATCGCCTGATTTCCCGTTGCCGCGAATCGGCCGTTTTCTCGGCCGGCGCACTTTGTGCATGTAGTCGGCGCTCGAATCCAAGATGAGATAATTTCCACATAATACGCTTTTGAAAATGCCCGCGCTTGGGCCGGCGCGGGCATTTTACCAACACCCCACCATGCCCACTGCCCGCGCTGGCAAGCCCCCGAAGCATTTCACGATTCCGGTTAACAACTCTGGCCTTGGCAATGTCCTCAATAGAGGGCGCGGGGTCAGTGTCTACTGCGACCTGCAGCCGCCCAACAACTGGCCCGAACACCAGCACCCCACCGCCCAAATCGTCGTCGCCCTCGATCCCGTCGAGGCGGTCATGAAGTGGGGTCACGCCGGCTGCCTATTTTCCGAAACGAGCACCGTGCCCCACGTCTGGATCGTCCCGCCCGACACGCCACACTCGGTCGAGTGGAAGGGCTCGGCCACCATGCTGGTGCTCTATGTCGAGCGCAGCTACATCCGCGAAGAGTGCGGCTGCGATCTGGCGGACGGTGCGCTGCTCTCCCTGGCCCCGCTGGCCCGGCAGGACTACCTGGTCACCCGTCTGTGCCGGAAATTCCACGATTTTTGCCACCGCAAACGATCGCTGTCGGAACTCCTCGCGGTTGCCGGAGGCACTCTGCTCGCCGCCCTGCTCCTCAAAGCCCACTTCAGCCGAGCCGCGCTCCGTCAGTCTCAGCCGGCTGGACTGGCGGAGAAGAGACTGCAACGCGTCACCGCCTACGTCGACGCGCATCTCCGGGATCCGCTTTCCCGCGCGCTGCTCGCGCAGGTGGGCGGCCTGACCGAATACCACTTCAGCCGGATGTTCAAGGTCTCGACCGGGATGTCGCCCATGCAATACGTCTGGCGCTGCCGGATTCAATGTGCGCGCCAGCTCCTTGAGACTGGCAAGTGGAAGGTTGTGGCCGCTGCCGCCGAAGCCGGCTTCTGCGACCAGAGCCACCTTGACCGCCAGTTCCGGAAGGCGTTCGGTTGCTCGCCCGGCTCCGTCATCCCGCGTCCCCGCGTTTCGTGAATTCAGTGGAGCTTCCGCGCCTTCCGCTGGGCCGCGGCCAGCAATTCGGCCAGATCCAGTTTCATCGCCGCCGCCATCCGCAGGAGCGTGTCGAGCGTCGGATTCCTCAACCCGCGTTCGACGTAACTGACCATCTGCTGGGAGAGCCCGGCGCGCTCGGCCACCGCGCTCATGGACAGTTGCCGGCGCTGCCGTTCCTTCCTCAACAATTCTGCTACGCGCGAGGCAATTGTCTGCAGGTGTTTTTGGTCGAGCACGGACTCAAGCTAAGACGACAAACGCTTTGACAGCGCATCTCACTATAGTGAGAGTCATCGTTCGTGGATACGAACTTCCGCTCCCGCATCCGACGGTCGAAGCACGGGGTGCGCTGCACGTTCGATTCCTCCGCCGGGCACCACCTGGGTTTTCGCTACCTGACGATTCAGATTCCAGAGCCTGGGGCGGAAGGCGACTCGCTCGCGACCGCCACCGTTTGTCTTGGACCGTCTGCCGGGGAATCAGGCCGTGGTCCGGCCGGGATTCGGATCAGATTCCCGGTCGCCTGGGATGAGAAGCATCGCCCTGCGGCAGCGACGAATACCGTGGGGTCCCTCGCCAGCTACCGCGCTCGCGAGCCGTTGATCTGGGATTTTGTGACCTTGCTGCTGCAGCCCGGTCATTCTCGCACCCTGATCGAAAGCGCGGCGGTGGCTCTCGTTTGCTGTGTTCTGCAAGTCGAGGCGGATCTCGCGCCTGTCCGGCCGGGAAAGGCGCGCTCGCCGCGGTAGCCAGACCGCACCGGCGTCCATAAATTGAGCGCACGGGCACACAATGCACGGCGGCCCGGGTGTGCTAGGGTCAGTTTGTTAGAAGTCCCACCGCGGGACCATCTCCGCCTCGCGTTCTCAAATCGACCTCGCCACGGCTTCGCCGTGGACACCAACCAACCAATGCCCCATGCACCCCCGCCCCGCTCAAGTCCAACTCAACGTTCCGCTTCCCGCGGCTGATTACCGAATATTTGTCTCGGCCGCCCGTAGGCTCCGACGCATCATGGGCCGCAAGGCCCCCGACGCCCTGAACCTCGTCAAATTCAGCCTGCAGGGTCGCGACGCCACCGGCGTCGCCGACGACTATCTCGATTCGGTCCGCTGGCCCCATGCGGCGGGCCGCATGGTATCGCTGCGCCGGCCGAGCAAACCCACCCGACGCATTCCGCGTCTGGTGGCTCGCGCCCCTCTCACCGGAACCGAGCCCAGGCTCCCCGCTGGCCGCATGAGGCCGCTGCCGGACCCCAGCCGAAACTAGGCAGGCGCCGGAGGCCCTGTTTTGTCTTCGCGCTCCGTGGCGTGTGTTGTGCCCGAGTGCGGAGGTCATCCAGGCGGGCCACCTGCCCGGGCCGGAAACAGCTCTCGTTCAGGCTGGTTTCCGGCCCGGGTTCTTTTGATTGTCCGCAGAAGTATTTGTTGAACGCAGCGAGGGAGGTTTCGCGAACTCCGCGCCCCCTTTTGCCTGAGAATTGCCGCAGAGCCGCAACCCAGCGTCCCGGCGTTCAGCTTGACGACGCATCTTGTGGCGCCGCGGAGTTCGCCAGTGTGAATTGGGTAAACGGGAGCTTTTTCAGCAGTGGTTTGCCTGTTCGTCCCGGGTGCCGGATTACGGCGCGGCCCGCCGGCAAGGCAAGAAGCCCAACCGGTTTGAACCACGGCTCATCGACCGGCTGCCAGTTCCGCGAGGTCCGACCGCTACTTACCCCGCCGCTGTATTTGCGGATTTCCCGGCCGCCCATCTTCTCGGAAAGAATCTTCGCCCCCTTCTCGTCGGCGGCCCGGAAATGAACCTGCGTCCGCAAATTCGCCATGAACACATCGGCCTTCCGCTCGGTCTCGAAAGCCGCGTAGAGTGAAAGCGGTGTCTGGGTGGCCGAGATCAGGCACACGCCCGCCTCGCGCAGCTCGTCCACGGTCGCATGGTCGGAGAAACCATCCTCGGACACGAGCGTGGTTTTCTGGCCCTCATCAAGCACCAGCACGATGACATTGCGGCGGCGCATTTCCTCCGGTTCCAGGTCGAAGCGCCGGAACGCATGAAGAAAGAAGAGCTGCTTGAAGAGCAGGTTCAGGTAACGACGTTCCACCTGATAGGTCTGCGGCACGGACAGGCAGATGAGCCGCCCGGCATCGACCTCGGCCAGGGTGAAGTTGGGCGTCACCGAACAAACGACCTCGCGGATGTCAGGCGGGGTGTAAGGCCGGAGGAAGTTGGCGACCGTGTAAACGGTGCCGCTCTTCTGCTCGGGCGGCTGCTCGGCGAAGTCCTTGAAATACTGCCTTTCGACCTCTGCCTCCGGGCTCGACTGCTCCCCGAGCCGGGCCAAAAGGAGCGCCATCTCGGTGGAGATGCAAATGGTGTCATGGACGTTGGCGAGCGTGACGGGCAGTTCCGCCAGTTCCAGCGCGTGCATCGCGTGGGTGATGACGTCGCGGGCGGTTTCCTTGAAGAACGCCTGGCCCCCGCGCTGGCCGGCGGCGGTGGCGGTATCGACGATGATCTTGGCATACGTGCTCCACGGCACCGAGGCATCGCCGAGAATATTGAGCCGCAAGGGCGGCGTCCATTTGGCCGGCGCAATGTGCGTCGGCCGCACCCGGATCAACCGCAGGCTCTTCTCCTGCCCGAGTTTTGCCGCCATCGCCGCCAGCGGCTTCCACAAGGCCCCCTTGGAATCGACCGCCAGCACGCCGGTATCCGGCAGGGTCGAACGCAGACCGTGCACGATGGGCACAACGGCCCGCGCCGTCTTCCCCGTTCCGGTTGCCCCGGTGATGAAGAAATGGCAGCAGGTTTCGTCTCGGGTCCACTCCAAGCCCCACAACCGAAGCACCACGGCGCTCCTGCTTTCGCACTCAGCCACCACGGCACAGAAGGAGAGCCACACGCCGGCGCTCGCCGCCAGCACCGGCAGCCAGTAGCCCAAGGGGGCCGGAACACTGCTCCGCACCCATAAGGCTACCGCAAAGCAGGAAAAAACCAGTCCAGCCGAACGCAGGTTCACGCGAGGAGCACGATCACGGCCGAGAGCACGCCCAAGGCAACGCCCACGAGGAGTGCCGCGAGAAGTTGGCGGCGCTGCGCCATCTGGAAGTTACGGGCGAGCGGGGTCAGGGATTTCTCCAGGGCGTGAAGCTGGGCGAGCGCGTTGGCCACCGGGTGAGAGAGCTTGGCCTCAAGCTGCGCCTCCAGCTGGGCGGGCTTTTCCTCGAGTGCATCCTGCACCCCGGCGAGCGCTTCGTTGACGCCGGTCACGGTCTCAGCGGCTTCCGTGATCGCCTCAAGGCGGATGTCGAGGGCCGCCTTCAACTCAACAATGGCGGCCTTGAGCGTGTCCTCCGATTGCTTCACCCGCCGCCAATGCCAGGCCACGAGCAGATAGACCGGGTCGGTGGGATGCAGGTTGTGGTGCGCCGCCACCCACTTGAGGTCGTCGGGAAATTCCGCCGGATCGAGCAGGTCCTCGGGCTTCATGGGATGAGCAGGGCTCCCGCCTTGCCAAATTCCTCCTGCATCCGGGCGTGGAAACGGATGCAGCGCGAACGGTCGAGGAGGTGAAGTTCGTCCGCGCTCCGCCCGCGGCCCACGGTGAGGTTGGCGGTCTGGAGCCGGTTCCTTGTCACCTCGGCCAGACAGGGCACATCGATCTCCACGGCCTGCAGTTCCGCCAGCCGTTGCCGCGCCTTGCTCTGGGTGAACAGGTCAAGGCTTTCGCCGTCGCGAAGGTTGCGGGCCACCAACCAGCTCACCCGTCCTCCATGGGAGTCGAGCAGCTCCGCAATCTGCGAGTTGGCGTCCTTGTCGTCTGTCGCGATCACGACGAAGACGATGGCACTGTCGAAATCCGCCTGAATCTCGGGCAGGCGCGTCTCATCGAGGTAGGCCAGGATCTTGCTGCCACCGGAGGCCCGGTTGTCCGCCAACACGATGTCGGTCTCGGGCAGCGTATGAACAAGCTGGTCGAGGACCCCAAGCTTGTCGGCATCCACGTCGGTGTTGATGAACTCAGTGCCAGGCACCAGCCGGAAAAGTGTGGAGTTGGCGTGGTCGAGGTCGAACGTCTTCACCCGGAGGCCGGCGTCGATGTAATAGTCATAGAGCAAGGTAGCGACAAAGCTCTTGCCGATGCCGCCCTTGTCCTGGGGAAAGAGGATGATGCGCTTGGCCGGCATGGTCAGTAGTCGTCGCGGGCGACCTTTGGTCCGCGCTTACCCGGTGATACCGGAGCCGCCGGCTTCGCGACCGCGAAGCGCCCCCCGGAGCCCGGAGCGGTCGCGGCCGGTCCATTGGCCGTCTCCGTTCCGAGCCGGTGACGTTCCCTCAAAATCTCCGCCTTGCTGAAGTTCCGCCGGCAGAACACGCCCACGCCGGCGGGCGACACCTTGATCCCGTGTCTGGTCAGCGACGCGGAGATTTGCTCATAACTCATGAACTTCGCCCGCCAGAGGAGCAGCACGTCCCGGTAGGGGGCGAGCAGGCCGCGCGTATGGGCGGCCGGGTCGTAGTCCCGGGCGTCCTCCATCAGGCGGGCGTGAAGTTCAGTGGCTTCTGTCATCGGCTACGAAAATTACATGCGTATGGGTTTAAGTAAAACGAAAAGTAATATCCTGCCCCCGCCACGCGAGTAGCGATGAAGTAGTGGCGGAGTAGTGGTTGAGTGGTAGCGGAGCGAGATTTTCCTAACGGACGTTAGGGGTGGCGTGTCCTTGATTTCATAGGTAGAAAGTGCGGCTGGTGCCGCTCATACTCAGTGTCATCGTGGACTTTATCAGCTGAGTTCCCATATGTGCCGGATGGTTCACTCAAATGATGGTTTTAGCCCATTCAGTGATCCTTCTGGCATTATTGCTAGTAAATGTATGGGTTTTAGATATGGGTATAAGCATGGTCAGATTCGATAAACCCTGTGTCTTGGTTAGCGGTGCCGTGGAGTATTTCCGCGAGCACATGGCTGTGGGCGACTACTTGACCCAGGAAGGTCAAGTGGAGATGACTTGGTTAGGCAGCGGTGCGAAACGGCTGGGGCTGGCGGGGCCATGCCAGATCGCTCATTTCGAGAACCTGTGTGCAGGGCTGCACCCCGTGACCGGCGCAAAGCTCATGGTCCGGGACAAGGGCGAGAACCGGCGCGTCTGCTACTTTGGGCAGCTCTCCCCGCCCAAGGATGTTTCGGTGCTACACCTTGTGGGCGGTGACGAGCGGATCGGTCGCTGGTGGCAGGAGGCCGTCGCCGAGACCCTCCGGGAGATGGAGGCCCTAACCGCGACCCGCGTGCGGCAAGGCGGCCAGAATGCCGACCGGCGCACCGGCTCGATGGTGGCGGCCGTGGTCACCCACGATGCCAACCGAGCGCTCGACCCGCAGTTGCACACCCATGTGTGCATCATGAACCTCACCTACGATGAAACCGAGGTCCGGTGGAAGAGCCTCCAGCCGTCCGGGTTCTTCCGGCATCAGGGCTATCTCCGGGAGGTCTGCTACAACAAGCTCGCGGGGTTGATGTCGACCGCCGGTTACGAGCTTGAGCCTGGCCGGCGCATTGGTTTTGCCGTGAAGGGAGTTCCGCCTGAATTGCGGGAAATGTTCAGCAAACGCCGTCGCGAGATTCTCCGGCAGGCGGCGGAGACCGGCGCCAAGTCCCAGGATGAGCTTCAGGCTATCACCGTGCGCAGCCGGGCCGAAAAGACCGCCGCGACGGCCGCGACGTTGCGGGAGGGGTGGCTGGCCGAAGCCGACCCACACTTGGAAGCCCTGCGGGCCGTGGTTGCAGGTGCCCGAGGCCGTCCGGCCAAAGTCGAGCCGGTCACCCCGCTGGAGGCCATCCGTTCGGCCGAGGCGCATGTTTTTGAGCGCAAGTCGGTCGTGGATGACCGCCTGCTGCTCCGCGAGGCCCTCATCGCGGGCCGGGGACAGGTGGCGCTGGACGCGCTGAGGCGAGCCTTGGCCAGTCGCGAGCGCTCCGGCGAACTGCTCCGGGTAGAAGAGGAAATCGCCTCGCGCGCCGGCCTGGAAGCGGAGACTGAATTCGCCGGCTGGGCCAGTGCGCAGCGCAAAGGTCACAAACGGCTGGGCGCAGTGCCGGGCACCAAGGGACTGGGTAAAGACCAGGCTGAGGCCGTCCGCGACGTGCTCGGCTCCGCTTCGGGCGTTGTCATCCTGCAAGGTGACGCCGGCACCGGGAAAACGACCTGCCTCAAGACTGTGGTTGCCGGCATCCAAAAGGCCGGCGGCCGGGTCTTCGGCTGCGCACCGTCGTCCGGCGCGGCTGATGTTTTGCGGCATGACCTGACGGCGGAGGCCGATACGCTCCAGCAGTTGCTCGCCAACGAGGCGATGCAGCGGGACACCAAGGGCCGGGTGCTGCTGGTCGATGAGGCCGGGCTCATTTCCGTCCGCCAGATGCGCGACCTTTGCCGGCTCGCCGCCCGCAACGACAACCGGCTCCTCCTCGTGGGCGACACCAAGCAACATGGTTCCATCGAGGCCGGCGACGCGTTGCGGTGCCTCCAGGAATTCGCCCGGGCACCGGTCTTTCACCTGACCGAGATCCGCCGACAGGTGGACCCGGCCTACCGGAAGGTCGTGGCCCGGCTGGCGCGCGGCGATGCCTTCGGGGCCTTCAACGAATTCAACCGGCTCGGCGCCGTGCGCGAATTATCGGAGGGGGCCGGACTCTGGCGGGAAGCGGCGGCTGACTACGTCCGCACGGTTCAGGCCGGGAAATCCTGTCTGGCGATTTCTCCGGTCTGGGCGGAGATCCATGAGTTTACCGCCGCCGTGCGCGGGCAGCTGAGACTCGCGAATGTCCTCACCGGCGAGGAACGCACCATCGCGACTGTCTCGTCCATGAAATGGACGCAGGAGGAGCGCCGGCGGGTGCAAAACTACCGGACCGGGGACGTGCTCCTGTTTCATCGCGAGTGCGGCATATTCCGCAAGTTCGATTCGGTCACGGTTGTGCGTCACGAGGAGCGTCAGTTGGTGGTGCGGGAGGCGGAAGGCCGTGAGCGCCGGTTCGATCCCCGTCGCGTGACCGGGTTCGAGGTCGGGGTGGCGAACGAAACTCCCGTCGCGGTGGGCGACCAGCTGTTGATCCGGGCCAATGTGAAGCCCGCCGGCCTGCGGAACGGGGATTTGGTCGAGGTTGCCGGTCTTGATGCGAGCGGCGAGATCGCGCTTAAGGATGGCCGCACGATGCCGGCCTGGTTCCGCGAGTTTTCGCACGGCTACGCGGCCACCTCGCACGCCTCGCAAGGCAAGACGGTGGATCGCGGCATCCTGCTCATGGCCGTCGAGGGCATCGCGGCGGGCAACCTCAAGCAGGCCTACGTCTCGAATTCCCGTTTTCGCGAGAGCCAGATGATCTACACGTCCGACAAGCAGGCGGCGCGCGAGGCGATGATGCGGCCCGCCGACCGCAAGCTCGCCCTCGAAATGACCGGGCCGGACCCCGAGGCCGCTCCTTCGCCCCGGCGGTCGTGGCGCGCGCGGTGGGCCGCACGCATCGCCCCGCTGCTCCGGGCCACCGCCGCATGAGCATCGAACCGCATCCCGGGAAAAAGCCGCTCGTCCGGCCGCCGCCGCCGAGCTGGGGCGAAATCGCGCCCGACGGCCAGACCGCGCTCGTGGTGCGCTTTGCACTCGGGGATCGCGTGGTGACGTTTCCTGCGGATGAATTCAAGCGGTGGGAGCATGTGCAGGGCGAACCGGAGCTGCTGACGATCAGCACCGGGAAGGAACAAATCGTCATCGAGGGCTGCGAACTGGCGGAAGTCCGGGCGGCGCTCGACTTGGGCCGTCTCTGCGAGCTGCGGGTGAATTATCCGCGTTCGCCGGGCGTGCGGCCCGGTCCCCGGGTGCGACAAATCACGATTGAACCGGCATGACGCATGGCTGCACTATCCCGCCCAGACGACCAGCTCGATTTCCTGGCGCACCTTCACCATGAGCGCACTCCTTTCTTACGGCCAGATGGCGGAAAAGCACTGGCGGGAGCATTGCCCGCGGCTGGTGCAGGAACTGGAGACGGAGAACCGTCTCCAGCCAGCGCTGGTGGAGGCGCAGGAGCGGACGGCAGCGGATATGGACCGGCTGATCCGGCAGTTCCGGCGGCAGGGGCTGACACCGCAGCAGGCGCACGATCAGGCGTGGGAGCTGATCCGGGAGAAATATATCCTCCTCCCGCCGGAGCGCTCAAAGTAGGCCCGCAGAACGCGAACAACTACCGGATCACGGAGGCCGACCGCATCGGTGAGGGTGGCCCGAAGCAGAAGTATCGCCAGAATCTCGCAGCCATTCGCACCCTGCGACAGATTCAGGCGGAGGCGCGGTCGGCGACCTCCGATGAGAAAGCGGTCATCGCCAAGTATGTCGGCTGGGGCGGACTCCCGCAGGTGTTCGCGACACCGGAGGATGCTCCGCTGTGGAGCGCCGAGCAGGAAGAGCTGGCCGGGTTTCTGGAGCCGGACGAACTCAGTTCGGCGCGTGCCACGGTGCTTAACGCGCACTACACGTCGCCCACGGTCATCCGGGCGATGTATGCCGCGTTGGACCGCCTCGGATTCACGCACGGCCGCATCCTCGAGCCCGCCTGCGGTCTCGGGCACTTCTTCGGCGTGATGCCGGAGGCGATGGCGGCCCGTTCGGACCTGACCGGCATCGAGATCGACCGGCTCACGGCCCGGCTCGCCAAAACTCTCTACCCGGATGCGGATATCCGCTCACAGGCGTTCGAGGACGTGACGCTCCCGACCAACCGCTTTGACCTGGTGGTTTCCAATGTCCCATTCGGCGACTACGCGCCGTTCGACCCCAAGCTCAATCCGCGAAAGTTTCATATCCACGACTACTTCTTTGTCGCGGCGGCGGAGCGGGTGCGGCCCGGTGGCCTCGTCGCCTTCATCACCTCGCGTGGCACGCTCGATAAACAGTATCCGCACCTGCGCGAGGCCGTGGCGAAAACCTGTGATTTCGTCGGCGCGATCCGGCTCCCCAATACCGCCTTCAAGAAGAACGCCGGCACCGAGGTGACGACGGACATCGTGTTCCTCCGCAAGCGCGCCCCTGGCGAGAAACCCGGCGGCCAGCCGTGGCGCGAGAGCCGGCCGTTGGGCGCGGGCGAGAATCCCATTTTCCTCAACGAACACTACCACGCCCATCCCGAGATGATGCTCGGGAAACTGGAGCGGGTGGAACGGGGGATGTATGGCCGCGACGAAGTGCGCCTCACTGGTGACGGCCGCGATTTGGGCGAGGCCCTGGCCAAGGCAGTGGAGAAACTGCCGGCGGGAATCTATCAGCCGTTGACCGGGGCGCAGGCTGCCGCGATGCGGCAGACGATCCCGGCCCCGCCGGGAGTAAAACCGAATGCCTACGTCTTGACCGACGAGGGCGGCGGCGGGATCGCGGTCCGCGATGGAGACGAGCTGCGCCTCTTGACGGAACTGCCCCCGCAACTGGCCCGACGCATCCGCCGCCTGATCTATGTGCGCGACGCGGCGCGCGACTGCCTGCGGACCCAAGTCGAGAACCGGCCCGATGTCGAAGTCGAGGCCGCGCGCTTCCGGCTCAACCAGGACTACGACTATTTCACGGGGCAGTTTGGACCGATCTCGCAGTCGGCCAATGTCCGCGCGTTCGCGGGCGACCCCGACTTGCCGCTGCTCCTGTCGCTGGAGAACTACGACGACGACACCGACACCGCCGCCAAGACCGCGATTTTCCGCGAGCGAACCATCCAGCGCCGCCAGGCCGTGCTGGCGGCCGGAAGCGCCAAGGAGGCCCTTGTCATCACCCTGAGCGAGAAGGGCAAGGTGGACCTGGGGCACATCGGCAAGCTGCTCGGCAAGGCGGAGGCGGATTTCCTCCCGGAATTGCAGGGAGCGCTCTTTCTCAACCCGGAAACCAAGCGTTGGGAAACCGACGATGACTATCTCTCCGGCAACGTTCGTCACAAGCTGGTCACGGCGGAGAAGGCCGCGGCGAAAGACGCCAGATTCCACCTAAATGTCGAAGCCCTGCAGGGCGTCCAGCCAGCCGACCTGAAGGCCACGGAAATCGACGCCCGGCTCGGAGCGGCGTGGATTCCGGCTGAGGACGTGGCGGCCTTCGGCCTCGAACTCCTGCGCGGCCACCATCCCGGCGATGTGCGCGTCCACCACGCGGCGCAGGTCGGCTTGTGGACGGTAGAGGTGAACGCGCACATCAAGACCGGCGTCGCCGACCGCAGTGAATGGGGCACCGCACGCATGGCGGGCCACGCGCTGATCGAGGACGCGCTCAATCTCCGCACCCCGACAATTTACGACTATGACAGCGAGGGGAAGGCCACGGTCAATGCGTCCGCGACCGAGGCGGCCCGCGAGAAACAGCAAAAGCTCAAGGACCGCTTCGCCGAGTGGATCTGGCAGGACGATGCCCGGCGCGAACGGCTCGTCGCCTTCTACAATCGCGAGTTCAATCACCTCCGGCTCCGCACCTTCAACGGCGACCACCTTGCGCTGCCGGGTGCCAGCCCGACGATCACGCTGCGCCCGCACCAGAAGGCGGGCGTCTGGCGCATCCTGCAAACGCCCAACACCCTGCTCGCGCATGTGGTCGGCGCGGGCAAGACCTACACGATGGCGGCGGCGGCGATGGAATTGAAGCGGCTCGGGCTGGCGCGGAAGCCCATGTTTGTCGTCCCGAACCACATGCTGGGGCAGTTCAGCACGGAACTGCTCGCGCTCTATCCCGGGGCGAACATCCTTGCGGCCGGACGGGACGATTTCGCGAGCCAGCGCCGGCGCGAACTGATGAGCCGCATCGCGACGAACAATTGGGATGCGATTATCGTGACGCACTCAGGTTTCGAGCGACTGCCCTTGTCCGCCAAAGCACGGAAAGAATTTCTCGACGGACAGCTCACCGAATTGGTCCAGTGCATTCTGGAGCACAAAAACCGGACCGGCGGGTCGGCGTCCGGCACTCGGATTGTTAAGGAACTGGAACGCGCGAAGAAGCGCTTGGAGGGCCGGATCAAGGCGCTCGGGGCGGAACACCGAAAGGATGATACCCTCACATTTGAAGAACTGGGGGTCGACCGGTTGTTCGTCGATGAGGCACAGGCGTTCAAGAACCTGTTCTACATTTCCAAGATGACGCGGGTGGCCGGGTTGCCGCAGACCGCGTCGGAGCGGGCCTTCGACATGTTCCTCAAGGTGCAGCACGTCCAGAAACAGAACGGGGGCGGCGGGGTGGTCTTTGCGACCGGCACGCCGGTTACCAACACGATGGCCGAAATGTTCACGATGCAGCGTTACCTGCAAATGGATGTGCTCCGGCGGCAGCAGCTCCAGCACTTTGATGCCTGGGCCGGCACGTTTGGTGAGACCGTGACCGCGATGGAATTGGCCCCGGACGGAGCCAGCTACCGGCTGCACACCCGGTTTGCGCGTTTCGTGAACGTGCCGGAATTGATGCAGATGTTCCGGCAGATGGCCGACGTGCAGACGGCAGACATGCTCAAGCTTCCGATTCCCTCGCTCGATGGTGGGAAGCCCCGCATTGTCCGCGCTCCCTCTACTCCCGAGTTGAAGGAGTTTGTCGCGTCACTCGCGAAGCGAGCCGAGAAACTCAAACGCGAGCATGTCGATCCTTCGGTGGACAACATGCTCAAGATCACGGGTGAAGGGCGAAAGGCGGCGCTTGATCTGCGGTTGGTGCGCGGGCGCGCGGCCGATGCGCCGGAGGGCAAGGTCAACCAGGCGGTCCGGGAAATCTTCTCCATCTGGCAGGAGACCCGTGCGGACCGGCTGACGCAGATGGTGTTCTGCGACCTGTCCACGCCCAAAGTCGAGGGCCGCGGTTTCTCGGTATATCAGGACGTGAAGGCCAAGCTGGTAGCGCGTGGGGTGCCGCCCGATGAAATCGCCTTCATTCAGGATCACGATGGTGACGCGGCCAAGCTCACCCTGTTCAAGGACGTGCGGGCCGGCAAGGTGCGCGTCCTTTTGGGTTCCACGCAGAAAATGGGAGCCGGCACGAACGCGCAAACCAAGCTCGTTGCGTTGCACCATTTGGATGCCCCGTGGCGGCCGGCAGACATCGAGCAGCGCGAAGGGCGCATCCTGCGGCAGGGGAACCAGAATGCGGTCGTGCGCGTAAACCGCTACGTCACGGAAGGCAGCTTTGACGCCTACATGTGGCAGACCCTCGAAACCAAGGCCAAATTCATCGGGCAGGTGATGACGGGACAGACCACGGCCCGGAAGATCGAGGACCTGGACTCGCCTGCGCTCACTTATGCCGAGATCAAAGCCATCGCATCGGGCAATCCGCTGGTCATCGAAAAAGCCAAGGTGGATGCCGAGGTCATGCGACTGTCGCGGCTTCGTTCCGAGCACAGCGAATCGCAGTATGGCACGCGCAACCGGCTGCGCATGGCGGGAGAGGATGTGACCCGGCTGGAGCGGCAGGTTGCCGCCGTGGAAAAGGACCTGGCGGTGCGGCAGGACACGCAGGGCGACAATTTCAGAATCACGCTCGAAAAAAAGACTTATACCGAGCGCGCGGAGGCCGGCAATGCGCTCGTCTATCTCGTGGCCGGCCACCGCGACGACCACCTGGCCGGTCGCACCGGCACGGTGGTCTTGGGTGAGATGGCCGGCTTCAAACTCGAATACCGGTCGACGTGGCCGGACAAGGTCACGCTGCGCGGCGCCGCGGAGTATGTCGCCAATGTCTCGCCGTCGCCGGTGGGTTCCATCAGCTCGCTCGAACACGCGGCCCGCTGCATCGACGAGCAGGCGATGCGCTGTCGGGAGGAGCTTGCGCGCTGCCAGACCAACGTGGCCGAGTTAGCCGCGCTCACGGGGAAGATTTTCGAACACGAGGAGCGTTACCGGGAACTGACAAGCCGGCAGGGAGAGCTGGTGGAACTGCTGGACATCACAAAAAACCAAGCAGCCAGCCAGCTTGCTGCCGAGCCAACCAATGAGGTTGAAACCTTAACCGAGAATCCCTCGGAATCGGAGGAGCCGGAACAGGCGCTAGAATATTTTGAAGATCAGTCACCGGAAGTGCAGGCCGGGCAGCGGACCCGGAGAAAGGAGGAAATCGAAGCAATCGGCCGCATGAAGTTTCCTGTTTCCGCAGAATTCGACGGCCAGCCGGTGACAATTCTCGGTCCCGTGGATCGTTTCTCGCCTTACAAGGAACAGGCCCAAGGCCGGGAGGATCCCTTTCAGCTGATGGTGCAGCCGGCGGAGGGGAAGCGCTTCATTACCCTTGCGAGCGGGTTGAAGGTTGATGGCAGACCTCTCGTTACCCGCGTGCTTCCATTGCGGGACAAACCAAATCCATTTGCCGCGCCCAAGCTTCGCGGGAAGCCATTAGAACAGGCTCCTACCATCGGTCGGTCGGAACACGTATCAATTCCTCCCGAACTTCTGGCGCCGGCAGAAGCCGCTAAAGTAGCGACCGTCAGATTCTCCGGGAATGATGCCTATGCCCGGTTCGGCAAACACGAACGCTGGCTTTCGCCCGGCTCGCGCAGCAAGGCGCGGGCGATAGAGGGTGCGCATCGCGGTGAGATTGCTCGCGCCCTGGAGGCCGCCAAGCCGGTCTCCGCTACTGCCGTTGCCGCTTACAAGATCAAGCTGCCGGACGGCTACGAACGAGCGGGGCAGCAGTTCGTTCCAACCGGCGCGACCGCAAAATCAGTCCAGGCGACCGTTCCCACGGTCGCGACCACCCGGGCCGGGCGCCGCAATTCAACGGGGCCGAAGATCGCGGCATGACTCAGCCACAGTCATGATGATGGACGCACCATTCACGCCACAGGTGCCGCTTTCGCCTCACGACCGCGTGCGCCGCATTTCCGCACTGCTTTGCAAGGCCGTGATGCTCGCGGAGGCCAAGCGGATGGTGCAACCGCCAAGCGCAGGGGCAGAGCCGATGGCCCCGGGAAAGGGTGACGTCACCGACATCGACGAGCGGATCCTAAACTTCCTGCGCGGATCAGGGGAGGCGACTCCGCTGTTGATCCGAAGTGCCCTTGGAATTCCGCGGAGCACCGCCTATTGGTCGTTTCTCCGCTTGCGTCGCGCCGGACAAATCGTCGGGAATGGTCGGGCTCGGGCGCTCATCTATCGCCTCAATGGACAGGAGCCCCCGCCGGAAATAATCGCCCTGAACTGACGCCATGGCCGTGAAAAATGCCCCGTCGTCGCCGGCTGATCCGTCCGTTCCGCAGACGGTCGTAATCTACACCCGCGTCTCGACCGACAACCAGGTCGGCGGGCGCTTCGACTCGTGCGAGTCCCAAGCCGCCTACTGCCGGGAGGAGATTGCCCGGCATGTCCCCGAAGGGTGGGTCGAGATCGCTTGCCTGACCGATGCGGCCTACTCAGGGGCGACGATGGACCGGCCCGGTATGCGCACCCTGAAGCGGATGATCGAGGCGGGTGAGGTGAGGATTGTCCTTATCTACAAGCTTGAGCGGGTGATGCGCAGCACCGACGAGTGGATTCCGTTTCGCGCCTTTTTGAAGAAATACGGCTGCCGCCTTGAAAGTGCCACTGAGGATATTTCCGAGGACACCCCGTCGGGACGGTTGAAGAACATGCTCGTGATGAGTGTCAACACCTACGAGCGCGAGAACACCGCCGCCAAGACCCTAGCCAAGATGTTGCAGCAGGCCAAGCGGGGCTTCTGGAACGGCGGCCAAGTGCCGTTTGGCTACACCTACGACCTAAACACTCAGAAGCTGCATCCCGACGCACAAGAGGCTGCGGTGGTTCGCCGCATCTTCGAGCAGGCGGCCCGACTCGTCCCTTTGACCGATCTGGCGAATGACCTCAACGCCGAGGGACTCCGCACCAAGCAGCGAACCTGGCGGCGCCGCGATGGCTCCGAGGCGGTGGTGGGCGGCAGGAAATTCCGGTCCGATGGCCTGCGCCTCCTGATCCGCAACCCGATCTACCGTGGCGCCGTGAAATTCGCCGGGCAGGAGTTCGGCGCCCAACATTCGCCGTTAGTGCCGCGGGACGTCTGGGACCTGGCCAACGCCGCAACGGCGGTAACCGAGCCGCGGCCGATCTATGCCTTTCGCGAAAGGGATGTGCACAATCACCTGTTGAAGGGCTTGGCGTGGTGCGGTGCCTGCGGACGAGCATTGGTGCCCAACGACAGCGGCAAGAAGGTGAAATCGGGCGTCAAATACCGCTACTACACCTGCAGCCTCGTGATGCGGGAGACCGCCGCCGCCCCGTGCACGGTCGGCCGCCTCTCCGCCGACGCCTTGGAGGCCGCCGTCGTTGCCCTGCTCGGAGGGGTCGGCCAGCATCCCGCAATCATCGCGGAGATGATTGCGACCTCACGGACGCTCCAGCGTGGCGACCGAAACGCTTTGCGGGTCGAACTCAACCAAATTAAGACGACCCTCGCCGCAGCGGATTCACAGCTCAGGAACTGTGCGGATGCAGTTGCGAAAGGCGGGGCGGCGGCGCTGGGCGAGGCGGTCGCGCAAAGGGCGGAGGAGATCCGGCAGGAACGCCAAGGACTGTTGGCGCGTCAGGAGCGCAAGCGCCAGGAACTCGCCTTCTGTGACGCCGCGGTTCTAGAGGAGACTCGCATCACGGAAAATCTCAAGAACCTTGGCCAGACGCTCAAAAACCTTTCGGCGCCGGAACAGAAGGAGCTGGTCAGTCTGTTTGTCGAGCGGGTGGAGGTTCGGCGCACGCCGGGCAAGCAAACCGACTCCACCGGGGGCCCAGCTCCGCGTGTCTTGGAAATCAAGGTGAAGCTGCATTTGCCAGAGCTTCTACGAAACGCCGATCACTCCCTCACGTCGTTGCAGGTCTCGGCTGGGCGGCTGGGGCGAGGCCTAAGTGTGGGTGCCCGTGTCGATTTTACCCACGCTCCGCGCGGCGAGATTTCGTTGATTGCGCCGTTTCAGCATTCCGTTCGCCTTGGCGCTAGGGTGCGCACCGTGCCCCCGTCCAAACGGGCTATTGTTCATCCGATCGTGCGTGCGCTGAGGTGGCAACAAATGCTCGATGAAAAGGTGGTGCCCCATCGATTCGCCCTCGCGGTGAAGATGGGCGTCACGCCAGGGGCCGTGACCAAAGTGTTGCGGTTGACGAAGCTGCTGCCGGAAATTCAAATCTACCTCGCATCGCTCAAGAGTCGGCCGGAATTGTGGCATTTCAGCCTAACTCGTATGGGGTCGCTTGCGGCCTTGCCTGCGGAGCTTCAACGTTCGGCGTTCGACAAGATGAAGGATCGCTTCACTCAGGGGCATCCGGAGAGTTTGTTGCTACCGGCGGTGTCAGTCCAAACCGTAAACGTAAAAGGTCGGATTCCGCCCCGCACCTCCACTTCCAACTGCTGATTAGCAAGGAAGTAGAAAGTTCGAAGCGCGAAACGGACACCAAAACGGACACCAAATTCTCTACTCATGGAGAACTTGGCGTAGTCGGAACTAACCCGCCGACTACCAGCTAACCCTGCGGAACCGTTACTTGTTCGGTGCCTCTTGCCAGCATAGCCAAAGCCGAGCAATACCTGACGGCTGCGAGCACAATCGAGGGCTGGGCGCGCCGCAGCCAGGCGACGGTTCAAAGGTGAAGCTGGTAGACCTCTCCCACTTGGGGGACAATGACAGCCTGCACGGGCTGGGTCATGCCGCCCGTCTTCCCTCATGGACCACACGACGAGCACGTTAACCCAGAGATGACGTGCTGTGATCGAGACGTCCGCCCGGCAGGGACGGACGCCCGACTGGTAACCGCTCCGCTGACTATTTCTTATGGTCGTCCGCGTCGTCCTTCTCGACCTTCAACACCTTGCCAGCGGCATCAGTCTTGATTTCCAGTTCGTCGCCGTTGGGAAGCTTGACCTTGGCCTCATAGGTCGTGTCTTTGCCTTCCTTTTCCACTTCGACGGTCTCGATTTTACCGCCTTTGGCCTCGGCTGTGATGGCCGCCTGGACGGCGGGGGGAACTTGGCTCCAAGGCACAACCGTATCGTGATCATCCTTGTCCTTTTTGTCGGCGGCAAACGTGATGCCGGTCAGTGCGGCGGTGAGGCCAAGCGCCAGCGTGGTATTACGAATTATACGGGTGGTTTTCATGATGGATTTCTTGATTGACTGGGCTGAGTTTGCGCCAGGCGGAATGCTTGGCGCGGAAAGGTCCGGAGGTTTGAAGCGATCTACGTGCAGCCGGGACAACCCAGGTGGAAGCACCAAATAGACGCCGCAGTTCAGGGGGCATTGTCGAAAGATAGTTCGTCCTTGGATTTCTTGGCTGGCTGGCCGAAATTGTAGATCAGGCCGACATACACTATCCGGGAACTGCGCCGGCGGGTAGTTTCGCTGTGCAGGCTCGCAGTATCTACAAGCGTGCGTTCTTTGAGCGAATTAAATACATCGGAAATCGTGGCAACTAAGGCGGTCTTCTTATCACGAAAATTGTGCCGCAGACCGATGTTTACGACTGCCGTGGGATAACGGTAGCCCTGTGGCGTCAGACGCTTGGCGGTGTAGTTGGCGTTAACTTGAATGAGGGTGTTCTTGGAAGCATCCCATCCCAGATTAACCTTGGCGTCCCATGCGGTGGCGGACCGCGGTGTGCTGAAACCCAGATTGCCCGCGTCGATTTCATTGCGATAGATATTGCCGCTAAAATTAAGTGCGAGTTTGTCCAGAAAGCGGCGCGTGATGCTCAGTTCCACCCCACTGGCACGGCTGACCGATAGATTTTCCTTGGTCGTCAGCAACGCCCCACTGTTTATGAACCGGGTCACTTCGCTGATGCCGTTATAGCGATAGCGATGATAAGCGGTGGCCAGATAGGTTGTGTCGTCCTGTTTGAACTGCCAGCCAGCCTCCACTGAATGGATCTGCTCGGGTTGAAGCTGCGGATTGCCCGCACGGAGATTAAAGGGGTCTTGATATTCGGGGTATGGATTCAAATCGTCGCTCTCTGGCCGCCGCACCCGATGGCTGTAGTTGAGCTGAAGCTGCTGGTAATTGGGGAGGTCGTAGGTGAGATGCAGCGTGGGGTAGGTTCGAGCGTAATCGTTACGGCTCACCAGACCGGCGGTCACCTGATCGGTGTCGATTTGCGCCTGCTCATAACGCAGGCCGCCGAGGGCGCCGAAATTCCCCCAGTGATGTCCGTAGGTTACATACGCGGCGTGAATCGCCGAATCATAGAGAAACCGGTTGCTCCGGGTGGTGTCCGGCACCCAGCTGCCGGTGAGGGGGTCGAGATTGCTGATGCGGAAGTCCGCCTCACTGCCCTCGAACAGTCCCGCATAGCCGGCTTCCAGCTTGGCGTCGCGCCCCAGGGGATGAACGTAGTCGGCGCTGGCCTCGGTGGTGGTCTCGCGCACGTGGATCAGGGTGCGATCCGAGGCGGGCGCAATCGCGGGGCTGAAATAGATGTCGGTATAACGGTTGTTTTCCTCCTCGGTCGTCCGCCCGCGTTTGATTTCCAGGCTTAATTCACGGTCTTCCGCGGCAAAGGCTTTGCTGAGACTCGCGCTAAATTCGATGTCTTCCTCGAATTCGGGGGCATCGCGACCGCGTTCATAGTCACTGAGGACTGTGCCATTCGCATCAAGGGTGGTGTTCCGCTGCACCGCCGTGCGCCGGAAGTCGCGGTAGTTATAGTTGAATGTGGCCCCCACGGTCGTGCCCTCGGCCGGTGTGTAGTCGATACCGGCCTGCGCCAGCCGGGACAAGGGTCGGGATTGTTCGGTCGTGCTTTGGGTCGTGGACCGGGTTGCTCCGGTGACGGGATCGGGAAACAAGCGCGTTTCCTGTCCTTCCCGGACCCGTTCATCCTGGCGAAGACCGAATGTGCCATGGACGTTATAGCGCCCCGGATTGTAGCCGAGCGCGCTGCTGACGTTGTAGCGATCACTGGTGCCGACATTGGCGCGCACGCTGGCTGAATAGCCGGGGGCGGGTTTGCGCTTGAGCACGAGGTTGATGATGCCGGCGGTGCCGTCCGGCTTGTATTTGGCCGACGGGTTGGTGATGACTTCGATTCTTTCAATCCCCTCCGCCGGCAATTGCTCCAGCGTGGCCGCGCGGTTGCGACCCATGAGAGCGGAGGACTTGCCGTTGACCAGGATCAGCACGTTGGAGGAACCGCGTAAACTGACATTGCCCTCAATGTCCACCTGCACGGCGGGCACGTTCTGCAGCAGGTCGCTCGCCGAGCCTGCGGCGCTTTGCAGGTCTTTGCCGACGCTGTAGATTTTGCGATCAATCGAGTTGCTGAAGGCTTCCTGGCGTCCGGTGACTTGCATCTTCTCCAGTTGAACAGCCACATCGGATCCGATCATCAGGCGGCCCAGGTCCAGTTTGGGCCGTCGGGCATCCACCGTGAACCGGGGCGTCTCTTGGTGGGCCTGGGCTACCGCGGCATAGGACACTTGGTAATTGCCAAAGGGTAAGTTTTCCCAGCTGAAACGCCCTTCGCCGTCCGTTGCCATCGAAGCGACCGTCTGGCTGTCGGCCACGTTTTTCAGCATTACCGCGATGTATTCGAGCGGCCGGTCCGTGGCCCGGTCCACGACCACGCCCGAAATGGTGGCTTGTCCATAGGCGGAGCCAATCGCGGACAAGACGATGAGCAGGATTGGGAGACGAGAGATACGCATGAGAAGAGGGGAAGTCGTGTGGAACCCTGTCATCCTGTGAAGCAGGCGAGAAGGTCAGCGCAGATCAGGGTCTCTCCGGGGGAGTGTTAAGGTCCTTCTTCTTATCCCCCCGGAACCAGCGGGTTAGGCTGAACTCACCGCGGATCTTTCCGCCGCTGTCGAACCGAGTGCCATCCGGGCCTTCGGTGATCTTGACACTGGCGCCAAGCAACCAGCGCCCATTCGAGCCAAAGGTCAGTCGGCGTGGTAAATCCCACGCAAAGCCCGGTCTGAAATAAACGAACTGTTTGTTGTCTTTGCCGACCAGGGAAGTCGACTGATAGCCGGTTTCCAAGGTGTAGTGGTAAGGAAAACGGTCGAGCACGAAGCCGGTGCCAAAGGTCATGGATGTGCTGTGCGGATCGTTTCTTCTGAAGGACCCTGCGACAGAGGACTTCTCCATCAGGTCCAATGTGGTGCTGGCGAAATAGGTCAGACCCTTGGTTCGGGGGCTTTTCTTCGAGATAACCAAATAGGGCGCGAAGTGATTAAAACCGTCGGTATTATCCAAAGGCGGATTGCCGACGGGCAGACGGACATTGAGACCCACACTCGCGTCGTATTCCGGCTTCAGCCATGCTTTGAAGGCGTATTTTCCGCCAAACTGCACATTGCTGATGCCGTTGCCCGGCGTGCCGCGCCTGAGACCGTGCTGGAAATAGGGTTCAACGGTCGCGGAAACTTCTACGTGATCGTTCACGCCCCACCGTAGGCCGAGAGGGATTCTCACATAACTGCGTCGGGTGAAATCTCCGAAGCGGGGATGAATGATGAAGCGGATCCGGCCTTTCTTTTCCGTCTTGGGCAAGTCGGTGTCGAAAATGCCACTGATTTTGCGCAGACTTTTGTCGTCGGCAGGTGGCTCAGTGGTGCTGCTGGATTCTTCTGCTCCAGCCAGGCAAAAAACCAGCAAGGCGACGAGCGATGTGCCGGCAAGTCGGGTGGGCGAAAATGAACTCATGGGTGTTTGGTGCTGAAATGCTCCGACAAAGTAAGCATACGATTCATCTGAGCCATCGAGTGCTCTGCCGAAATAGTAGGCGGGAAATGGAGGGCGATGATGGAAGCGGGATATTGCAGCTTCATCGGAAAGCGGTGCCGGAAATGTGCCGGATAAAATCCTTCATGCCGAACTGCACCCAACTCATGCCGTGTTGTTCGGCTTCCGTCAGCGCCGCCTCTGGCGTCCAACCGTCATGTGTTATACGGTAGCTGGCGATGATGGTCCCGGTGCGATCCACTCCATGCTGGCAATGCACAAAGACCGGGGGCGGCGAAGTCGCTATCAACCGCAATACCTCGGCGACCTGCTCTCTGGTCGGCCGACTCAAGCCCGGCAGCGGCACATGGTAGTAGTTCATTCCCTTGGCGCGAACAGCGGATTCTTCTTCTGGCCAGACATCATCGGCCATTCGCAGGTTGATCACCGTCTTGATTTTCATCTGCGCCAGGTGGGTGATCCCTTCGGCGTTAGGTTGGGCCCCCCGATACAACCGCTCATTTACGCGATGAAAATTGGGCGCGCCGGTCAGGCTAATGCTACTTGGGGGAATCGCACTGCATCCTCCGCCCAATATGAGGAACGCTAAGAGCAACGGGCCCGCGCGCCTTGCAACATTGCCTGATCGAAAAGCTCCGTTAGGTGCGCTGCCTGAACGCGGCATCCGCAAAAACCGAATCCAACCCGACGCAGGCGCAGTCCAACAACCGGGATCAACGTTTGGATGTTTCATCGCGGGCAAGCTCCTCTTGGGTGAGTTCACGCTGGTGACCGTGCTTGAACAGCCAGCTCGCCGTTTGGTAGGTAGCGATGGTTTCATCGATCAAAGATTGATCGGGCGGCTGAGGAATCATCTCGTGCGAAATGGGGTTGTAGCGCAGGGTCAGTGATTGCCGGACCGGCTTGAGGACGCCGAGTTGGCCGCCTTGGTAAAGCCCCAGCTTTTGGTAGTTGCCGATGAGCGCACGACCGGGCCGGTCACCCGGTTGAGCCAGCACATTCCAACCGAAGAAGCGGCTGGGATACGTCCAGTTCAGCAGCCCGAGCAGGGTTGGCGCATAATCCACCTGGCTCATGAGCGTCTCCACCTTGCCGGGCGACACCTGTCCTCCCGGGGCATAAATGAACATAGGAATATGATAGTTCTGCACCGGCAACTCAGTCTTGCCCGCGCTCGACGCACAATGGTCGGCGACGATCACGAAGATCGTATTCTTGAACCACGGCTTGGTCGACGCGGTGCGCAAGAACTGGTCGATGGCGTAATCCGTGTATTTCACTCCACCGGCCCGACCGGATGTCTTGGACGGCAGGTCAATCTTTCCTTCAGGGAAGGTGTAGGGCCGGTGATTCGACGTGGTCATCACAAAGTGAAAAAAGGGCTGCCCGGCCGCGTAGTCCTTGTCGGCTTCGCGCAGGGTCCAGCGCAGCAGGTCCTCGTCGCAGGCACCCCACACGTTTGCGAAGGTGATGTCTTCCTTCGGCACCATCGTGCGGTCCACCACCCGGTAACCGTTTTGCCCGAAGAAATAGTTCATGTTGTCGAAATAACCGAAGCCGCCGTAGATGAACGCGGTCGCGTAGCCCTTGCCCCGGAAGACCGAGCCGAGGGTGAACAGGTGCTCGTTGTTGGGCCGTTTCACGAGCGAGCGCCCGGCGGTCGGCGGCACGGACAGGGTCAGGGCCTCCATGCCCCGGTCCGTGCGGGTGCCGGTGGCGTAGAAATTATCAAACACCAGCGCCTGGGGGGCCAATGCATCCAGGTGCGGCATCAGATTCTGCTGGTTGCCATAGCGAGCGAGAAATTCGGCGCTCAGGCTTTCCACGGTGATCTGGATGACATTGAGGCGCAGCTCCGGTCCGGCGTGAGGCGCCCGGACGAGCCGGAGGAAATCGTGCGGATCGTCAGACAGCGGTTGCGCCCCGTCCCGCGCGAGAATGGCGTGCATGCGCTTGAACGCAGCGGCCTCGGGCATCGTCGGATAGAATCGCTCGAAATCAAGCTGGTTGGCACGGAAGGCGGCGACGAACGACCAAAGCCCGTTCTTCGCCAGTTCCCGGTTATAGTTGTTGGTGAACTCGGGAATGAATCGCTGCTGTAAGCCCAGGCCGATGGTGAATATGGCAAGGATCCAACATCCGGCCGCGCGCCAACGGGGGCCGGCCGGCGTGGCTGCATGGCTGAACCAGCGTCCCGGCCAGCCGGTGTGGACAAACAGCGCATAGATCACGGCGGTGGCGACGAATAGTCCGCCGAAAATGAGCGGCATCGGATACGATTCGCGGATGTTGCCGATGACTTCGGTCGTATAGACGAGATAATCGACGGCGATGAAATTGGCCCGGACGCCGAACTCGTCCCAAAAAAACCACTCCGCCACCGCGCCGAATAACAGGGCAAAGAGGATACCAAACAGGAGGAGATGGGCTAATACGCGTGTAGACCGCCTTTCAAAGATGCCTGCCGGCAACAGCGCAAGGAGAACGGTCAGGGGCAGAGCCCACCAAAGCGCGGCCCCGAGATCAAAAATTGTCCCCCAGAGGAATGCGGCCCCAAGACTCAGCCCCCATGAAACCTCCTCGGCGGATTTGATCAGCAGCGCGCCGCGGGTCGCTAACCCGATTCCCAGGGCGAGGACCATGGCCAGGAGCACGCCGCCGTGCCGTCGTTCAAGCAGTCGTGAAAACCAAAAGCGTGGGATCATGGAGTGGAGTTAGAAGTCTTTGCTGAACACCAGCCCCGTCCCCTGTCCGCCGATATAGGGCGTCATGGTTAACGCCCCTTCCTTGGGCTTGTTGTGCCGCTTTACGATGGTCCGCCCGACGACGGTGCCGATGACGGCTCCGGCGACCACATCGCTCGCGTAGTGAGAATTCTGCTCGATTCGCGAGTAGGCCACGGCCCCGGCCAGACCGTAGGAAAGCCCCTGCACCCACCATTGATCATAGTGTGCGGAGATAACCGAAGCGATGGCGAAGGCCTGCGTGGCATGCCCGGAAGGGAACGAATAACTGCCACTGAACGGCTTGAAGTCGAAGGTATGGTCCGAGGCATTGGGCCGCACCCGGCCCACCGTAAACTTTACGAGCGGAGTAACGATGCCGGCGGCAATGATGCTGGCGCTGAGCCCGTCCATCGCCACGGCCTTGGCCTTCGTATCCTCGGCGAAATAGCCATAGGCTTCAAAGGCCCCCAATACCAGCCATGAGCCTTCCGCGCCGAATCGCTGCGCGTTTTTCGTGAAAGCGTGGCGGCGAGGGGTGATGGTTTCCTGCGATTCCTCTTTGATTCCACGGTCGAAAGCGGACGAGGCGACCACCAAGCCGGTCAGGCCTCCGGCCAGCAGCCAGTCGTGACGGTCCCAACGCAGAGGCGACGTCAGAATGTCCCGGGTATCATCCAGAAGCAGGCTGCCGTATTCTCGGGAAAGTATACTGTCGGGCCGCCGGCCCTGTGAATAGCCCGAGTCCTTGCCCAGAGATGACTTCAGCAAGTCACTGGTTGACCACGAGCGATGTTCCGCAGCGGTCAATGGCGAGATTGCGGCAAGGAACAAAAACATGGCCCGGCGCCACGAGGCGTTGCCGTGATTTATTGATGCAAGGATTGGGACCACGCGTGGTAGATGTCGCGGCGCAGAAATTGTTAGTAAGATGACAGTGCCGTAATGCGGCAGTCATCGGATCATTAGGTTTGGTCGTGAGGGCGGTCCGGATGGGAAAGGAACCGCGCCGCCAGTGTTGGCAGAATGAGGAGATTCAATGTAGTGGAGGTGGTCAGTCCGCCGAGAATCACGATGGCCATCGGGCCTTCGATCTCCCGGCCAGCCTCGCCGCTCCCGAGCGCGAGCGGCAGCAGACCAAGTCCCGTTACCAAGGCCGTCATGAGAATCGGCACGAGCCGTTCGGACGCCCCTTTAATCGCAGTATCGAGGTTCCACGCGCGCCCTTCGACGCGCACAAGGTGATCATAGTGGGAAATGAGCATGATGGCGTTGCGCGTGGTGATGCCGAAGAGCGTCACGAATCCGACCAACGATCCCATGTTCAGCGCCCCCTCACCCGGGTCGCCGAACCAAGCGATGGACGACACGGCCAGCACGCCGCCCACCAAGGCGAAGGGCAGGTTTGCCAGCACGAGCGCGACATTGCGTCCGTTGCCGAGAACGATGAACAGAAGCAGGACGATGCCGACGGCCGCGATCCCCGCGTGTAGGAGGAGTTGGCGCGTTGCGGCGCGTTGGGCCTCGGCGGCGCCGGCATAGTCGAGATAGACTCCGCGCAGCAACGTCACCCGCCCGCCAAAAAGGCGCTGCGCCTCGGTGGTGAAACCCTGCACGTCCCGTCCCGTGACGTTGGCCGTGACCGTTTGCCGCCTCCGCGAGCCTTCATGCAGGATGGAGAAGCGCCCGGTGGTGGAATATACGTCGGCGAGTTCGTCCAATCGGTGCAGGGTGCCCTGCGCATTGCGCAACAGCAGGGCGCCGATGGCCTCAGGATCGTTCCGCTGGCTGGCCGGCAGAATCACCGCGAGGTCGGTGACCCGATTATCATGGTAAACCTGGCTCGCCACGGTGCCCTGATAGGCGGCCTGGACGGCGTCAAGCACCTCGACCGGACGAAAACCGAGTTCCGCCAGTTGCGTGTTCCGCAGCCGCACCGCGATGCGCGGCGCCCCCGAAGGTGACTTCATCTGCACGTCACGTGCCCCCGGCACGGTGACGAGCACGCGGGCGACCTCCTGCGCCGTCGCGTCGAGGTCCTCAAGATTTTCACTGAAGACGTTCACGACAAACGCGGCGGTCTCACCGCTGATGCTTTCGCCGATGCGATCCCCCAGAAAAGTCATCACCTCCGACTGCACGCCCGGCATGCGACCCAACGAGGCACGGAGGCTCTCGGCGACACTTTCCTCCTCGGCCCCAAGGCCCGGTTTCAGCTCGACGTGAAATTCGCTCCGATGCGGTCCCCACGGATCCTCGCCCTGTTCCGCTCGGCCGATCTGCTGTTCGACCGTGGCGATGCGCGGATCGGCCAGCCATTCCACCGAGAGGTGGGTGCCGATGCGCTGCATCTCCGCGAGAGAGGTTCCGGGCGCCGCCGACACTTGGACCACAAAATGACCTTCGCGAAACTCCGGCAGAAACGATCCGCCGAGAAATGGTATCCGCGCGATTGCCACGAGGCAGAGCACCACGGCCAGACTGACGGCAACCCGTGGGTGCCGGGCGACGACGCCCAGCACGCGTTCATAGGCGGCCCGCAAATGGCGCTGGAGCCGGGGCGCCTCCACCTGGTGTCCGGGCCCCGCAAGAAAGGTAAGCGCCAAAGCGGGTGTGAGGGTCAGCGCCACGCCCAGTGACGCAAGGATGGCGAGCAGGTAACTGGTCGCGAGGGGCGCGAAAAAGCTGCCCTGAATGCCGGTGAGCGTCAGCACCGGCAAGAAGACCAGCGCCACGATGAACGTGGCGTAGACGACCGCGGTGCGAATCTCCACGGAAGCGTCGAACACGACCGCCATGGAGGGTCGCGGCGTGGCGAGCAGACGGTTCTCGCGCAGCCGCCGCAGGATGTTTTCCACATCAATGATCGCGTCGTCCACCACCTCACCGAGGGCGATGGCGAGGCCGCCAAGCGTAAGCGTGTTGAGCGTCACGCCGAGGCGATCCAGCACGATGATGGCGGTGAGCAGCGAAAGCGGGATCGCCGTGAGCGAAATCAACGCGGTGCGGATGTGCCCGAGGAAGAGAAAAAGGACGACCGCGACCAGTCCCGCTCCGAGCAGCAGCGAATGACGGATGTTGCCCAGCGAGGCCTCGATGAAGGAGGCCGGGCGATGCAGCCGGGGATAGACGGTGATGCCCTCGGCGGCAAAGACCGGGGCCAGATCGGCGAGCGCTCGCTCGAGGGCGAGCGTCGATTCGAGCGTATTGGCCCCATACTGGCTCGCGAGGGTCAACAACACGCCGGGGTGGCCCATGATGATCGCGTCACCAAACCGCGGTTCGGAGCCGAGGGCAATGGACGCCACGTCGCGCAGCCGGATCGCCGCCCCTCCGGCCGAAGTGCGCACCACGATTGCGCCGACTCCTTCCCCGGTGACTGCCGGACTCTCGGTTTGAATGACGATCCGTTGACCGGGTGTATCGATAAAACCGGCGCCGCGCACGCCGGTGGCCTGTTGTGCGGCGGCCAGCACGTCGCTTAGGGCCAGGCCGTGAGCTATCAGTTTTTCGGTCTGCACCTGAACCTGCCATTGCGGCACCTCGCCGCCAAATACGCTGGCCTTGGCCACACCGGACACGGCGAGGAGCCGGGGTTTCAATGTCCAGTCGACGAAGGTGCGTAGCTCCCTGGGTGTGAGGCGCTCACTGACCAGGCCCAGCTTCAGCAGGTCCATGGTCGCGGAAGTGAGTGCCGACATCTTTGGCGATTTCACCCCGGCGGGCAGCAGGCCGGAGAGCTCGCCCAGTTTCTCCGCCAGCAGTTGCCGGGCAGGCAGGATCGCCGTGCCCTCGGCAAACACCACGGTGATGACGGACAGGCCCTGCGCGGATTCGGAACGCATCGACTCCAGGCCGCCGAGTCCGCTCAAGGCGGTTTCGACCGGGCGCGTGACGAGCGTTTCCACCTGTTCGGGGGCAAGACCCGGCGCCTCAGTCTGGACCGTGACCTGCGGCGGCACGAAATTCGGGAATACATCGAGTTTCGTGTGTGCGGCGACGAAGACCCCGTAAACGAAAAGCACGCAGGCCAGCGCGATGACTATGCCCCGATAGCGAAGCGAGAGGCGGACGATGGCGGAAAGCATGGGCGCGCTCAGGAGCCGTTCTGGGCACTCAGTTGCTCGTGCGAGAGGAGTTGCTGCGCCCCGGTCACCACCACGCGCTCGTTGGCCGAGAGACCGTCCAGGATGGCGGCATCCCCGGCGGCCGAATGGCCCAGAGTCACGGAACGGCTTTCATAGGTCCGCTCCGCCGTCTCGACGTAGACCATTGTCCGCCCCTGATGGCGGAGGATTGCCGAGGAGGGAACCGAAAGGGCGGCGGTATCCGGGCCGCCCGTCGGGATCAAGGCGCGCAGCAGTGTGCCGGGTGGTGGCGGGTTGCGCATGACCGTCAGGTAGCCCCGGCCCTGGAACTGGGGATCGGCTTGCAGAACGGGGCCCAGCACGGTGGCCGGCTCCGCTGCCGCGTTTCCAGTAAGGCGTTCCAATTGCACTTCGTGCGGGGGCCGGGTTGGGGACTCACCGGTTGGCACGTCCACGCGAACCAACGCAGTCGCTCCCGTGCTGAGATCGGAAAGCAATGCCTCACGCGATTTTTGCTCCGACAGCGGATCACCCCAGCCGGTGCGTAAGCGCGCCTGCGCACTGGCCAGAAGAGACCGGTCGCGAAGCGTCGACGCTTCGGCAGTCTCCACCGCGCGAGCGGAAACATTGTCACCGGTAGCGTTAAGTTGACGCAAACGGGCCAGTTCCTTCTCGGAGGCGACGGAAGCCGCCTCAGCGGCCTCTACCTCGGCGACCAAGACGAAGAGGGGCGCAGGATCAATCACGCGGGCGTATCCGGTCTGGTGGTTCACCAGTCGGAGCGGCGAAGGAACCGCAGTCGTGATACCGGCCGCAGCAAATTGCTCTGCTGAAAGCTCCAAACCGATGCGTCGGATGAGCGGCATGGCGGCGGTCGGAACCGTCGCGTCGGCGGAGGGGGCGGCGCTTGTCCGCCACCATACGGCGAGACCGCCGAGGAGAAGGCCGGCGATAAACCCGAGGAGGAGTTTTTTCATGGGGAGGGCGCGGGTGGAGTCGTGATGTCGGCCAGATTGGTGAGCCGGGCGAAGGGCACCTGCAGGGCGGCCTCAAGCTCGGCAGCGGCCAGGGCGGCGTCAGCGCGCGCGTTGAGCGCGCTGAGTTGAGCCACGCTCAACTCCCGGCGGGCGATCTGATAGTCGAGCTGATCGATGTCACCGGCTTGCAACCGGGTTTGCTGAATCGTTTGCTGTTGATCGAGAGATTCGGCGATGCGCTGGACCGAGGCCGCCCGAGCCTCGGCCGCAGTCAGTGCGACAATGGCGCGGTCAATCGCGGCCGCAACCTGGGTCTGCAACACCGTAAAACGGGCCGCACTTTCGCGCCGGCGGGCCTCGGCTGCGGCAATCGGGCCGGAGTTGCGATTGAAGAGCGGCAGCTCGGCCGTAAACGCCAGGCTCCATTTGCTCGCGCCCTGATCCCACTGATAGCCGGGCCCCAGGTGCAGATCGGGATACTGGCGGGCGATTTCCAAGCGGAGCGCACTTTGGGCTGCTTCGTAGTCGGCCAGCGCGGCGAGCAGATCAGGCCGGCTGCGTAACGCGAGCGAGCGGACGGCGGCAACTTCGCCGTCACTGCGGAGGTTCGGACGTGCGAGGGCGTCGGTGACAGTGAGATGCCCGAGGGCGGACAGCGGGACGCCGAGAGCCTCGGCCACGGCGGAAAGCGAGAGGGATGCCTGTCGTTGGGCTTCGGCGGAGTCGGCCTCGGAGCGGGTCCAGGCCAGTCGCACCGTGGCTGCGTCCAGCGCGGAGACGGCACCGGCCCTGCGGCGGCCTTCAACAAGGTCCACTATGCGTTTATCAGCGCTGGCTTGCAGGCTCAGGATTTCGGCGCGCTCGCGCGCGTGCGTCCACCCCACGAGCGCGCGGCGCAAATCGCTGCGCACCTGCCAGGCGGCGGAGAAAACCATCTGGCGCGCGGCTTCCGCCGCGTGCTGGGCCTGCTCCATGCGGCGTTGCCGTTTCCCCGACGTCTCGACCGGCAGGTCGAAGCCGAGGGCGGGAAACCATGGAGACAAGCCGGCGGCGCCTGCGTTGTAACCCGGAGTGAGGCTTAGGGCAGGATTGGGCCGGGCGCTGGCGGTGGATTGTCCGGCCACCAGAGCGGCCCATTGCGCACGAGCAAGCTCCAACGATGGGTGATAGTAGAACGCAACCCAACTGAGTGTTTCGAAATCCCAGGATTCAATGGGCCATGACTTCTCTCCGCCCGCAGCGCTGTGTTGCAGGAAATTACGAAGAGCGGCGTCAGTCAGGGAGCGATGATCCCAAGCCTTGGCTGCACTTTCCGGATTGAGCGGCTTGTCCTGGTAGTGGACACAGCCGGCGCTCCAAAGCGACGCTCCGGCGAGGCTGAGAGCAAGGATTCGCGTGCCGCAGCGACCCCATATATTATGTTTGGGCGATTCATCCCTTGACCGCATTTGGCCAAGATAAGGCAAAGCCCGATTAAACACCCTGTGCATACACCAGTCAGAGTCTGCTACCGGCCTAATGGCTAGATAGATGACAAATCTGTAATCATGACGCCAGAATGGCGTCATGTTCTGGCCGAATTCACGCTCGTCGTCCCGGAGTCTGGTGGTAGCTTAAGGTCCATGCGCGTTCTGGTTGTCGAAGATGAGAAAAAGGTCGCAGCCATGATCCAGTCGGGACTCGTGGAGCGCGGCTTTGCCGCGGAGGTGTGCCACGATGGCGACACCGCGATGCGCCTGCTTACGACTGAGGCGTTCGACGCCGTGATCATGGACATCATGCTGCCAGGTCGCGATGGCCTGAGTGCGCTGCGCAAACTGCGGGAGGAAAAGAACGCCATACCCGTTCTCCTGCTCACGGCCCGCGGTGACCTCAATGAACGGGTGGAAGGGCTCGATCTCGGCGCGGACGACTATCTGTCCAAACCGTTTTCGATGTCCGAGCTGATCGCCCGGCTCAAGGCCGTGCTCAGGCGACGCTCCGGCGTGGGGCTGACCATCCAGAGCTACGCCGATTTGAGCGTGAATCTCTCCACCCGAGAAGTGCGGCGGGGTGAGAAAAGAATCGAGCTTACGGTCCGCGAGTTCGCCCTGCTGGAGTGCCTAATGCGCACGCCGGGCAAGGCGGTCACGCGGGTCGAAATCAGCCAGAGTGTGTGGGGGCACCAATTCGACGCCGGCACAAACTTTGTCGATGTCGCGGTGCAGCGACTTCGCCGCAAGCTCGACGATCCTTTTCCGGTCAAGTTGATCCAAACGGTTCGAGGACTAGGCTACGCCGTCCAAACCTATCCGTGAAGCCACTGCCCATCCGATTGCAGTTCGCCCTGTGGGCCTCCGCGCTGACCGGGGTCGTGCTCGCGGTCTATTCCGTGGGCACTTTCATCAATCTTTATCATGAGCAGATCGAGAGCGTGGACTTGGAAATCGAGGGTGAGGCCAGGCATTTTCTTGAGCTCTATGCCGGGGGCCCGGGGCCTAAGCCGGCCGCGGAAATCACCCATTATCAGCCCTGGCTCGCTATCGTGCATTTTGACGAAAACGGAAAGATCAAGCTGCACACCGAGCGACTGCCCGAAAGCCTGGCCCGGGCCGCGCTGACGGAACAGGGCTTGCACACCATGCATGCCGGTGATGTGGCCTGGCGGATCGGGGCGTGGCACCAGGGGAAGGACACCGTCGTCGTGGCTTATGACTTGGAGGAGGTTCATGACATCGTCCTCGATTTGATCTTCAGCTATATACTCTCGCTGCCCGTGGTTCTATTGGTCGCCGGTTTCGGCGGTTGGTGGGTGGCCGGACGCGCGCTGAAACCAGTTCGCGACCTGACGGACGCGGCAGAGAAGGTGCAGGCCACCAAGCTCGACCAGCGGGTTGCCGTGCCACTTGCCAATGATGAGATCCACCGCCTGGCAACGGTGTTGAACAACATGTTTTCCCGCCTCGAGAGCAGTTTCTCGCAGGCCCAGCGATTCGCGGCCGACGCGTCGCACGAATTGCGCACGCCCCTTACCATCATGCGCGGCGAGGTGGAGCAGCTGTTGCATGCGAATGGATTGTCCCCCGCGCAGGAAACCAAGCTGCTAAGCTTGCAGGAGGAAATCGGACGCCTTGATCGCATTACCGAGCAGCTCCTGCTGCTGGCCCGCTTTGATGCGGGCAAAATGGATCTCAGCCGGGAATCGCTCGATCTCTCGGCCTTGGTGCGGGAAGCATGCGATGACGCCGAATTGCTCGCGGCCGTGAGCGAAGTGAGCCTGACAACAGAAATCACCACCGCGTTGTGCGTGAAAGGGGACAAAGTCCAGTTGCGCCGGCTGCTGCTGAACCTGCTGCAGAACGCCACCCAGTATAATGTCCCCGGGGGACAGGTGCTTTGTTCAGTTGAGAATCGCACGAAGGGCGCTGTCGTGCGCGTGGCCAACACCGGACCGTCGATCCTGCCGGAGCAGCGGGAGCGTGTCTTCGAACGATTCTTCCGGGGCGATCCCAGCCGAACGGAGCGCAGCGGTCACGGGCTTGGGCTCAGCCTGTGCCGGGAAATCGCTCATGCCCATGGCGGCGAAATCGTGCTGAAGCCGGACGCGAAGACTGGCTGGGTTGAATTTGAACTCACGTTGCCCCTGTTATCTGACTTCGCGGTGCCGCCGCCGTAATGCCCTCCGCTACTGCTGCCGTTGCCGTGGATAGAACCAAGCCTTCCATCGGTCGCGTCGCCCCAAGCCGTCTGGGCTTCGGGCACGCTCCACTTTTAAGCTCCCGCTCTCTCGTTGCGTGAATTCGTAACGGCGCAATCGACAAAACAGCTATTTCGAAACTGATCAGAAATGACTCATCTTGGCTACGATACCTTGTTCCTCGTCGCTGTAGCGGCCGTCGCGGCCTCCACCCTCGCAGCGGTGACCGGCTTCGGCGGAGCGGCGGTCCTGCTGCCGGTGCTGATTTTTGCGTTCGGGACGCGCGACGCGATTCCCATCCTGACGGTCGCGCAACTCATCGGAAATGGCAGCCGGGTCTGGTTCAACCGACGGACGCTCGATTATCGCGTCGTAGGATGGTTCGCGATAGGTGCCGTGCCGTTTAGCTTCCTCGGTGGACTGTTGTTTGCGCACGTCCCTCTTGGCGCTCTCACGCGACTACTCGGCGTATTTCTCCTGCTGGTTGTCGCCTGGCGACGCTTAGGTTCCGACACCAAGCTGCGACCAACGCGGCCTGGCTTCGCGCTGATCGGAGGGGGTGCAGGGTTTCTCTCCGCGTTGTTGGGCAGCGTGGGTCCGATCATGGCGCCGTTTTTCCTGGCCTACGGCTTGGTAAAGGGCGCCTACATCGGGACTGAGGCTCTTTCAACGGTGGTGATGCACGTCACCAAACTCCTGGCTTACCGCAGCAGCGCAGTGCTGCCCGGATCGAGCATTGTCGTCGGCCTCTTGCTCGGGCCACTGATGGTGTTCGGCTCGTGGACCGGCAAACGAATCGTGGATCGCCTGCCGGAGCGAGTGTTCGTGCTGCTCATTGAGGCGACGATGACGACTGCCGGGCTGCTATTCGCGATCCGTGGACACTGATCTCCCCTTCAATCAACGCCCCCCGACGTCGACGGCTCGTTGCCATTCAAGCCGAGACTCTATTCCACGTAACGCTTCAGCATCTGCGCAACCTCGCGCAACTGACGCTTGCCCTGTTCTGATGACGCCGGGGCGGTGAGGCAGTGCTCCAGGTGTTCGTGGATGATTTTCTCGGCGAGCGACTTAATCGCCCGACGGGCGGAGACGAGCTGGTTCAAAACTTCGGCGCATTCGTATTCGCCCTCGATCATCGCCTCCACTCCCTTGAGTTGGCCGGTGATCTTGCGTAGGCGAATTTGCAAAGCGCGGCGATCCGCCTCGGGATCGTCTGGTGAATGTGACATGAATTCAGTCTGCATCGGCAGAGCCGGTAATTCAAATGGCAAATTAGAGCTTGCTAAGCATAAGGGGGGTGGGGGCATAGTCCATACATGGATTTCAACGCACTGCTTCAACAAGGTGCCGCCCACGCCTGGCTATACTTTCCGGTCGCGGTGCTGCTGGGCGCTCTGCACGGCTTGGAGCCGGGGCACTCCAAGACCATGATGGCGGCCTTCATCATCGCCGTTCGCGGAACCATCATGCAGGCGGCCCTCCTCGGACTGGCGGCGGCGATCTCTCACTCCTTGGTTATCTGGGCTTTGGCCGCGCTCGCCTTGAGTTTCGGCAGTCAATGGAATGTGGAAACGACCGAGCCCTATTTTCAGATGGGCACCGGTATCATTGTGGTAGGCATGGCTATTTGGACGTTATGGCGCATCAGGAAGAGTTCCTCTGGGCATCACCATCATCACCATGATGACTTGAAATCCCTCGCCAGCCCGGATGGCACAGTCGAACTGAGCGTTTTCGAGGACGGCGTGCCGCCGCGCTTTCGCATTGCCGCTGGATCATCCGCAATCGAACCGACCGCTCTGCGCACGCTTAGACCTGATGGCACCGTGCAAACTTTCGGCTTCGTGCGTCGTCCCGAGTTTTGGGAATCCAATGAAACGATTCCGGAGCCTCACGAGTTTCAAGTGGAAGCCGTGCTCAAGGGCGCATCCGGTGAGCATACCGTCGCGGTCGCCTTTACCGAGCATCAGCACCAAGATGGCGACGAGGAAGATGACGAACATGCCCGGGAGCACGCCGAGCAAATCCGCCGTCGTTTCGACGGACGCGAAGTCACTACGCCGCAAATCGTGCTGTTTGGGTTGACCGGCGGCCTGATGCCGTGCCCTGCGGCGCTTTCGATTCTCCTCATCTGCCTTCAGTTGAAGGAATTCACCCTCGGATTCTCGTTGGTCGCGGCCTTTAGTTTTGGCCTCGCGTTGACTTTGGTGACGGTCGGAGTCGTCGCCGCGTGGGGAATACGGGAGGCATCCAAGCGTTCGGGCTTCATCAACCGCCTGGCGGGCCGGGCACCTTACGTGTCGTCGATTTTCCTCATCATCTTGGGCATGGTGTTCTTCGCGCGTGGCGTCTGGCATTTCGTGTGATCCAAACTCCAAGCTCGACTCTCGGGTTTTATCGACTACGCATTTCTTGTCTTTTCGTTTAAATTTGAAAACGCTCTACAAAGTCATCGCGCTTGTGCTGCTGGCAATTTGGCTGCCAGTAACGCATCACTGCGACCTTGAAGCTGCCGGAATTACCGTGCTCACGCACGGCGCTCATGCTTCGTCTGCGTGCAAGGACGTTTGTCAGGGTGACGCTTGTCACGCCATCGAAGGGGTTTCCTACACGAAAAGTGCCAGCACCCTGAAAGTGCTCCCCCCGCCGGTGATTTTTTCCGTCTGCCTTCTGCATCTGTTGGTGCAGCCGGTCTTGGTGGAAACTCAGTCGATTTATTCAGCGGGTGATCCACCCGCCGTGCAGGTGCTGCATCGCACCTGGCAGTTTGTCCGCCGCACGGCATTGCCGGCGCGCGCACCTGATTTCGTAGCCTGATCCGTCCCTGCGCGGACGGATTTCCTTGGCTAATTGCGCCCCGATGACGCCTGCGCGCGTCCTTCGCGGGCTTCCAGTATCGTCCACGCCCGATTTCCCAACCATACTATGTCCCTTACTTTCCGTTCATCCCGGACCTATCCGTTCATCGGATTGGCCCTACTCCTCACCGCCGTGGGGGTGTCCGCCCAAGAGGCTGCACCGCCGCCGCTTTCCCTTGGGGGCGCGCTACAGCGCGCCGCCGAACAAAATCCCGTGCTCGCCGCGCAAGGCTATGCCGAGCGCGCCGCCGAAGCGTTGATCGAACAAGCCGGCCTGCGCCCCAATCCTACTTTGGGCGTGTCGCTGGAAAACTTCGCCGGCACGGGCAACGTGCGTGGCGTGCGCGGCCTCGAAACCACCGTGCAAGCCAGCCAGACTTTCGAGCGCGCCGACAAACGTGAGAAACGTGTCGCCCTCGCGGGCCGGGAGCGCGCCGCCGCCGCCAAGGAGTTCGCGGTCCGCCGTGCCGAGGTCCTTGCTGCTTCCGCCACGGCCTACATCGAGATGCTCGCCGCCCAGCAGCGTCTCGCGCTCGCCACCGAACCGCTCAAACTGGCCCGCGAAACGGTCGCAGCCGTGGATGTGCGCGTGAAGGCGGCGGTCGCCTCACCTGCGGAATCTGCCCGCGCGCGCGCCGCCCTCGCTTCGGCGCAGGCGGATTATGCGCGTGCCGAGGCTGGCTTCATCAACGCGCGCGCCGCGCTCGCCGCGACATGGGGCGGCACTCCGGCCGACGTGTCCGGCGTCGCCGGCACGCTGCAAATCCCCGCCGTGTTGCCGGCGGAAACCGTGTTCCTGGCGAAGCTCGCCACCCACCCGCGTCTCGATCTCCAGCAAGCGGTCATTGCGGGACGTCGCGCCGCGCTTCAACTGGAGCAGGCGCAGGCCACTCAAGATGTCACCGTCGGCGGAGGCGTGCGCTTTCTCCGAGAAGGCAGCGACGCCGCTTTCGTCGCGGGCGTCTCCGTGCCGATTCCGTTTAGCAATAAAAACCAAGGCAACATCCGCGCCGCGCGCGAAAATCTCGCCGGAGCCGAGCAGTCGGTGCGTGCCGTCGAAGTGGAGCTGCGCGTTGCGTTCACCGCCGCATGGCAGGATCTCGCCGCCGCGCACACCGCCGCGCAAAACCTGCGCCGCGAGGCATTGCCCGCGACGGAGGAAGCCTACGCCGCCGTGCGCTCCGCTTACGAGCAGGGCCAGCTTCCTCTGATCGATGTGCTCGACGCCCAGCGCTCTCTCGTCGCGCTGCGTCGCGAACTGCTCGACGCCGAGGCCGCCTACGCCTCGGCACTGGCCCGCGCGGAGGCGCTCACCGATCACTCATTCACCGCGCTCAAAGCACTCATCACCCGTTCCTAAATTTTCCCGCAGTTTCTCTTTATATGAAAATCAAACTTCCTCTCACAATTCTTGCGATCCTCGCCTTTGGCGGTGGCCTGGCTTTCTACATCACACGCAGCAGCGGAGAACACGCCGCCGAACCTGCCGGTGAGCACGGCGAGGCCGCCGAAGCCGAACCAGCCAAAGGCCCGCATGGTGGTCGTCTCCTTGCAGACGGCGATTTCACCGTTGAACTGGCCATCGCCGAAGAAGGCATCCCACCTGAGTTTCGCGCGTGGTTCACGCAAGCGGGCAAGCCCGTTGCGGTCTCCGCCGTGAAGCTCACCGTTGTGCTCAAGCGCCCCGGTAACGTCACCGACACATACACCTTCACGCCTGAAGGCGACTACCTGCGCGGCAACGCTGAGGTATATGAGCCACACTCGTTCGACTTTACCGTGGTGGCCGAACACGCCGGTCGCACGCATCGCTGGGAGTTCGCCGCACCCGAGATGCAGGTGACTATCGGAGCCGATGCCGCCACCCGCTCCGGCGTCGTCGCCGAGGCCGCCGGCCCCGCCACCTTGCGCGAAACGCTTGCCGTTTACGGCCAGGTCAAGCTTAACGCCAACAAGGTCGCCCGCGCCGTGCCGCGTTTCGGTGGAATCATCCGCGAAGCTCGCAAGTCCCTCGGCGACTCGGTGAACGCCGACGAAGTCGTTGCCATTCTCGAAACGAACCAGTCGCTCGCCACCATCGAGGTGAAGGCTCCCATCGCCGGTATCATCGTGGATCGTGATGCGAACGCAGGTGAAACCGTCACGGATGGAGCTGCGCTCTACACCATCGCCGACCTCTCGGAGGTTTGGGTCGATCTGAATGTGCCGAAACGCGACCAGGCCCGCATAAGGGTCGGCCAGTCCGCCACCATCCATGCGGACGATACCGGAACCGATGCTAACGGCACCGTCTCGTGGATTTCGCCGATCAGCTCCGCTGAGGCGCAGACTCTCATAGCGCGTATGGTGCTCACCAACACCGACCAGCGTTGGCGTCCGGGTCTTTTCGTCAAAGCGGCTATCAGCCTTTCCGAAGAATCCGTGCCTGTGGCCGTGAAGGAATCCGCACTGCAAACGCTGTTCGATTTCACTGTGGTCTTTTCACAGCACGGCGATCTCTACCAAGCGCGTCCGCTTGAGCTGGGCCGTCGCGGCGGTGGCTACGTCGAAGTGCTCAAAGGCCTCAAAGCCGGCGAGCGCTACGTCACCGAAAACAGCTTCCTCATCAAGGCCGACATCGGGAAGTCCGGTGCCTCGCATGATCATTGATTCGTCACCCGCCAAGGAGATCCCATCATGAAAGAAATCACCGCCATCATTCAGCCACACACCCTGTCGCGCGTCATGCACGCGCTGCACGCGTTGCCGCATTTCCCCGGCCTCACCCTGCTCGATGCCCACGGCCAAGGCCGCGGTCGCGGGACGGGCGGCGCCTTCCAGCCCACGGAGGATGACTTCAGCTTCCATAAAAAGACCGTGCTCCTCGTCACCTGCGAAGCCGCCCAGGCGGATTCCATCGCCGCTGCCATCGTGCAGGCCGCACGCACCGGTAACAAGGGCGACGGCCTCATCTCCATCAAGGATGTCGCCAGCGTCATCCGCATCCGCACCGGCGAAACCGCCGGTCAAGCCCTCTAAGCACCGCCCGTCATGCTCGAAAAACTTATTCAATTCTCCATCCGCCAGCGGTGGCTCGTCCTGATCGTCACGGTCGGGATGTGCGCCCTTGGCGTTTACAACTATCAACATCTGCCCATCGACGCGGTGCCCGACATCACCAACGTCCAGGTGCAGATCAACACGGAAGCTGCCGGATTCTCGCCCCTCGAAGCCGAGCAGCGTGTCACCTATCCCGTCGAGACTGCCATGGCAGGTCTGCCCAACCTCGACTACAGCCGCTCGATCTCGCGCTACGGGCTTTCGCAGGTGACGGTCGTCTTCAAGGACGGCACCGACATCTATTTTGCCCGTCAGCTCGTCAACGAGCGGATTCAGGAGGTGAAATCGCAGCTTCCGCCCGGCCTCGAGCCGACGATGGGGCCGATCTCCACCGGTCTTGGTGAAATCTTCATGTTCACGGTCGAGCCGGAGGTCGGCGCGAAGAAGACGGATGGCACCGCGTATTCGCCGACCGATCTGCGCGAGATTCAGGATTGGGTCGTGCGCCCTCAGCTCAGGAATCTGCAAGGGGTCACGGAAGTGAACACTATCGGAGGGTTCGTGAAGCAGTTTCACGTCACGCCCCGTCCCGATCAGTTGATGGCATACGGCCTCACGCTGCGCGATGTGATGGAAGCACTGGCCCGCAACAACTCGAACGTCGGCGCCGGCTATATTGATCGCCACGGTGAGCAATACCTGATCCGGGTTCCGGGGCAGGTCAGCGGCATTCCTGAAATCGAATCCATCGTCGTCGCCCGGCGCAGCGGTCAACCGATCCGCGTCCGCGATGTTGCCGACGTCCTCATGGGCAAGGAGCTGCGCACGGGGGCCGCCACTGAAAACGGCCGCGAGGTCGTGCTCGGGACCGTCTTCATGCTCATCGGGGAAAACTCGCGCGAGGTTTCCACTCGCGTCGCCGCCAAGCTCGAAGCGGTCAACCGCAGCCTGCCCGAGGGCGTCGTCGCGCGCACCGTCTATGACCGCACCTCGCTGGTGGATCGCACCATCGCCACCGTTCAGAAGAACCTCGTGGAGGGGGCGCTGCTTGTCATTGCCATCCTCTTCCTCTTGCTGGGCAATTTCCGCGCCGCGCTCATCACCGCCGCTGTCATCCCGCTGGCGATGCTCTTCACGATCACCGGTATGGTGACAAACAAGGTGTCGGGTAACCTCATGAGCCTCGGGGCGCTCGACTTCGGTCTCATCGTGGACGGAGCCGTGATTATCATCGAAAATTGCCTGCGCCGCTTCGGCCACGAGCAACACACCCTCAACCGCCTGCTGACAAAGCCTGAGCGTTTCTCCCTAGCTGCCGAGGCGACCGCCGAAGTCATCAAGCCGTCGATCTTCGGCGTATTCATCATCACGGTGGTTTACATTCCGATCTTCGCCCTCACCGGGGTGGAAGGGAAAATGTTCCACCCGATGGCGTTCACGGTCGTGACCGCGCTGCTTGGGGCCATGATTCTCTCGCTCACCTTCGTGCCTGCAGCGGTGGCCATTTTCGTCACCGGCAAAGTCTCGGAGAAGGACAACATCGCGATCCGCGCGAGCAAGTCCCTGTATCGCCCGGTTCTGCGCTTTGCCATGTCGGTTCGACCCGCTGCGGCCGTGGCCGCGGTGGTGTTGATTGGTTTGGCCGGTTTGGCCGCCTCGAAAATGGGCACGGAGTTTATCCCGAACCTTGATGAGGGTGATATTGCGCTGCACGCCCTGCGCATCCCCGGCACGAGCCTCACGCAGTCCCTCCAGATGCAAGGAGCGGTGGAGGATGCGGTGAAATCGTTCGGCGAGGTCGACAAGGTGTTCGCCAAGATCGGCACCGCCGAGGTCGCGACCGATCCCATGCCGCCGAGTGTGGCCGATACCTTCGTGATGCTAAAGCCCCGGGCGCAGTGGCCCGACCCAACGCGGAGCAAGGCCGACCTTGTTGCCGCGATGGAAGCGGCCGTCGCCAAGATTCCCGGCAATAATTACGAGTTCACGCAGCCGATTCAGATGCGTTTCAACGAACTCATCTCTGGCGTGCGTTCCGACGTGGCCGTGAAGGTTTACGGCGACAATCTCGATGTGATGACCGAAGTCGGCGAGCAGGTGGAGGCGGCCCTCAAGGCAATTCCCGGGGCGGCGGACGTTAAGATCGAGCAGACGACCGGTCTGCCTCTCCTCACTGTCCACCTCGACCGTGAAGCCATCGCCCGCTACGGCCTCACTGTGGATGAGGTGCAGGAGATAGTTTCGACCGCCCTTGGCGGAACTGGCGTAGGTCAGGTTTTCGAGGGAGACCGCCGCTTCGATCTCGTGGTGCGCCTGCCGGAAAATCTCCGCACCGATCTCGCTGCGCTCGGCAGTTTGCCGGTGCCGCTGCCCGAGCTCCATGCCGACGAGGCCCAGGTGCTTCCGGCGATGCTGCGCACCGGCGCTCGTTTCGCCGAGGCGGCTCCGCCCCTGTCGTTTATTCCGCTGCGGGAAATTGCGAAGATCGAAATCGCCCCCGGTCCCAACCAGATCAGCCGTGAAAACGGCAAGCGCCGGGTCGTCGTGACAGCCAATGTGCGCGGTCGCGACCTCGGGAGCTTTGTCACCGACGCGCAACAGCGGGTCCGTGACACCGTCAAGGTGCCCGCCGGCTACTGGCTGGAATATGGCGGCACGTTCGAGCAGCTGATCTCGGCGAGCAAACGCCTGCAAGTCGTGGTGCCGGTCGCATTGGTGCTGATCCTCGGCCTGCTCTTCATGAGCTTCGGCAACGCGAAAGACGCACTGCTGGTGTTTACGGGCGTGCCCATGGCTCTGACCGGCGGCATCGCCGCGCTCTGGTTGCGAGACATCCCGCTCTCCATCTCGGCCGGCGTGGGTTTCATCGCCCTCTCGGGCGTCGCCGTGCTCAACGGTCTCGTGATGATCTCATTCATTCGCACGCTGCGCGCCGAGGGTAAACCCATCGACGAAGCGGTCGAGGAAGGCTGTCTCACGCGACTGCGCCCCGTGCTCATGACGGCGCTCGTTGCGTCGCTCGGTTTTGTGCCCATGGCGATTGCCACCGGTGCCGGCGCTGAGGTTCAGCGTCCCCTGGCGACTGTCGTCATCGGCGGAATCATCAGTTCAACGCTGCTCACCCTTGTCGTGTTGCCCGCGCTCTACCGCATGGCGCATCGCGACGGGGATGTGAAAGAAGTCGAAGTCTAAACCATCCCATGAAAACCGCCCTCATGTTATCGCTTGGCGTCGCCGGTCTCCTTTTGGCCGGCTGCGCCACGCCATTCCGGGCTCCGCCCGATGTGGCCCATATCACGCTTGACCGCGTGGACTCACCACTGGTCGCCGTCGAAAAAATCTGGCTGGAGCGCAAGAAAGGGCCTCTGGTCGTGACCGGCTACGTGCTCAAGGAATTGTCCACAGAAGACACGACAGGGACACACCTTGATGTGACGCTATTCGATGCCGGCGGCCGGGTGCTGCGCAGCACCGTGGAGCATTTCGAGCCGCGACAGATACCGCGGCGCTACCGCCGGCCAGACTATGCGGCCTATCGGGTGGTGCTCGATCCGCTTCCGCCCGGCATCACCCGCATAGAGGTCCGCGCTCACGAGGGTGCCCATTCCTCATAAACCCATCCTACATTCTCCTCATGAAAACAACCTCCCTGCTGTTACTCGGCCTGACCGGTGCCCTGCTGACCGGATGTGCCACGCCTTTCCGGGCTCCGCCCGACGAAGCGCATATCAAGCTGGATCGCGTGGATTCACCGGTGGTCATCGTCGAGAAAATCTGGCTGGAGCGAAAAAAAGGACCTCTGGTCGTAAAAGGCTACGTGCTGAAGCGACTGGAGGCCGAGGATACCACCCAAACCCACCTCGATGTCACACTTTACGGTGAGGCGGGGCAGGTGCTCCGCTCGACCGTGGAGCACTTTGAACCACGGCAAATCCCTCGCCGCTACCGCCGGCCTGACGACGCTGCCTACATAGTGACTCTCGACCCCTTGCCTCCCGGCACCAGCAGAATCGAGGTTCGCGCCCATGAGGGTGTGCATACGTCCGACAACCCCGGGAGGTGATCTGTGCCGGATATTCACCCCGTTTTTACTCCACCCCGACTTTTCGCCGGCTGGTCTGCATCCAGGGCACTGGCCGTTTGTTACTGAAGTTCCCCGCAAATCAAAACCAAGGAGTTCACCCCCATGAAACCCTCCATAGTTACACTAATCACCGCCACGGTCGCCTTGTTGACGACCAGCGGGTGCGCCACCGGCGCTACCCCCCGCTCATCTGCCGCTGCCTTCGCCACCGAGCGCGGTGCTCCAGCCCAGCTCGTTTCCACCCTGCAACGCGGCGGTCGCCTCACGCTCACGGACATCCAAAAACTGGCCAACCTGCAGATCCCCGACGATGCGACCCTGGCCTACTTGCGCGACAGCGGAGCAGCATATCAACTGACCACGGCGCAAATCGATCAGCTCCGCGCCGGCGAGGTGAGCAATCGTGTCATTGACTACCTGTTGGCCACGCCGGCGCAAGCAGCCCGCATCGTCCAACGCTCCCGGGTGCGATTTGGTTTTGGCTTCGGTTATCCGCACTATGGTGGTTCCGGTCACTACTACAGCGGCTCTGGGCATGGCTTTGGTCATAGTGGTTTCAGCCATCGCGGAGGGCGTCACTAATGAAAGCGCACCTGCTATTTCTAGTGTTCCTCACGGCGGTGAACCTGGATGGAGCGACTGGGTCCGTTGTCGAAAAAACGACCCCACCGGCCAAGGAACCCGCCAAGGCTCCGGTTAAAAAGAAGGTCTACGAGCTGCCCAAGACCGGCCTAAACCAACCCCGGCCCGGGGGTGGCTGGATAAACGTGGAGGCGGTCGGGACCAGGCTGATCGTAAAGTTCTACGACAAGGAGAAAAAGCCCGTGCCGCCCGACGTGACGCGCGGTTTCGCGCAATTCCGCTACTCGTCCAAGAACCCCGAGCGGGCACCATTGCACCTTGAAGGCCTGACCCTTGCCTCCACGGCGACGGTCCGCCCTCCGCATAACTTTCTTGTGCTGCTGAGCTTGTTTACGAGTGAAAGCGCGGGGCCTGCCGAATCCCACAACTTCAAATACCCCTGAAGTGAATATCAGGCTGCTGCTTGTTCTAGTCCTGTCTCCCGGCGCCGGGTCCATTGTCCGGGCCGCGCCAGCCACGGTCGACAACGTGCCGAACCAGTTCGATCTCGAACAGGCGCTGGCTTTCGCGCTCGATCATAATTTCGCGATCCGCCGGGGACGGGAGAGCATCCGGGAGCAAGAGGGCATTGTCACCACGGTCTCCGCGGCAGGTCTACCGAATGTGTCGGCCACCGGCAGTTTCCAAAAGAGCAACCTCCAGTCCTTTCAGGCGGGCACGCAGAACTCTGGCCAGCCGGTCATCATTCCGTCAGGTCGTTTCTGGCGGATGAACTTCACGGTCCGCCAGACGGTTTATGCCGGCGGCAGCATCCGATCATCGATCGATGCCGCGAAACTCACCCGCGAGGCGGCCATTTTCGGCCTGCAAGAGACCATCAATGCGGCCTTGCTGGATGTGCGCACCCGATTCTACACGGTCCTACTCGCTCGTGAGGATATCAAGGTGCAGGAGCAGAACCTGGAACTTCTTCAGCGCCAGTTGCGCGACGCCTCGAACCGTTTCGAGGCGGGTTCAGTCTCGAAATTCGAGCAGCTTCGCGCCGAAGTGGCGTTGGCCAATGCCCAGCCGCCGCTCATCAAGGCGCGCAACGACTATCGTCTGGCCACCCAAGAGCTGCGCCAAGCGATTGGCTTGGTGCCCGCCCGTGACGAATCCTCCGACCAAGCCCCGGAGTTCGTCGGATCACTCACCATTGAACCATCGAACCTCGAACTCCCGGCCGCGCTGACCGCCGCGCGCACGGGGCGGCCGGAGTTATGGCGACTCGCCAGGCTTGTTGATGCCGCCGAGGCCGGCGAATTGACGGCCCGAGCTGGCTATTATCCCAGCCTTGCATTGACCGCCGGTGGAGAACTGCGCAAAGGCCTCACGGAAAGTTTCAGCGATTCACGGCGCGGTCTGCGCGCCGGAGCCCAGGCCCAGTGGACCGGCAACCCTCGCGCCACCGCTGGGCGGGTCGGGCAGGCGGAATCCTTGATAGAGCAAGCGCGGCTCGCGCTTAGCGCCGCTGAACTGGCTATACAGGTCGAGGTGCGCCGCGATCTGTCCTCGTTGGAGGAAGCGACTGAGTTGGTAGGTGCCAGCCGGCAGTCGGTGAAACAGGCCGAGGAGGCGGTGCGGATCGCACTCACGCGTTACCAGGCCGGTATGTCTCCCCAACTTGACCTGCTGCAATCGCAGGTGGCGTTGACGGCAGCACGGACGAACCAACTTCGGGCCTATTACAGTTATAACGTAGCCCTAGCCCGGGTGCGGAAGGCGATAGGTCTGGCTGAGGTGGGATACACCAACACAAAATAGGCTCATGGACAGCACCAAACCTGATTTCTGGGAGCAGCGTTACCTTTCGGGCCGCACGCCGTGGGATTTTCAAGGCGTGCCGCCGGCGCTCGCTGATTTCCTGCGACGCTCGCCAGGCATCGGATCTGTGCTTCTACCAGGATGCGGCACAGGCTACGAAGTGAAAGCCTTCCATGAGTCCGGCTGGCGTCCGCTGGCCATTGATTTTTCCCCGGCCGCCGTGCATCGCGCCCGCGAGGTGCTGGGCCTGCTGGCTCCCGCCGTTAAGGAAGCTGATTTTTTCGGCGATTCGCTCGATGGCCCTTTCGACCTGATTTACGAACGCACATTTCTCTGCTCGCTTCCGCCCGAACGCTGGGCCGCTTACGCTGAACGGGCCGTGCAGTTGCTCCGCCCCGGCGGTGCGCTGACGGGCATTTTTTATTACGGCGTCGATCCCGAAGGCCCACCGTTTCCGATCCGCGAGGACGAGGCACGCGTCCTGTTCGCAGCATTTGAACTCGTCGAGGATCACGCGATTCCCGCCGACCGATCGCTCCCACTCTTTGCCGGTTACGAACGCTGGCAAACTTGGCGGCTTAACCCGCGCTAATATCAACGGCTCACGCCACTAAGATTTAATGAACGCTCCCGTCCTCACCACCGTAGCCGTCACCGGTTTCACCATCGCTTTCCTGCACGCCGCAATTCCGACGCATTGGCTGCCGTTCGTCCTCACCGCACGCGCGCAAAAATGGAGCCGGGGCAAGACGCTTGGCGTCACCGCATTGGCTGGCACGGGCCACGTTCTTTTCACCGCCGTGCTCGGATTCCTGGTGGCGTGGCTGGGCTTTGCCATCAGTGACCGCGTGGGGGCGTGGTTTCCGCGCATCGCGGGCGGTGCCGTGCTGGCCTTCGGGTTGTTCTACCTTTACCGCCAGTTCTCGGGGAAGGGACACGGCCATAGTCACCTGTTTGGGGGTCATGCTCACGATGCCCACCCCTCCGGCGAGGCTGGGCACGGCCCTCACGGCGGACCGCTTGTGGATACGGGACACGGCAAAATAGAACTAAGCGTGTTTGAAACCGGCGTGCCGCCGCGATTCCGGCTGTTTTTCACCGATGCACAGGGGCGAGAAACCTCGCCGCCCTCACCTGAGGTCATCGGCCTGAGCACGGTGCGGCCAGATGCCTCGAAGCAGGTGTTCACGTTCAAATCAGGGGGAGGTTATCTGGAATCGCTCGAAGAGATTCCCGAGCCGCATGAGTTCACGGTTTCCCTCGAACTCCGGCACGGGGGACATGCCCATCACTATGAAGTGCTGTTCGTGGAGCATCACGATCATGGCGCTCACGGCCACGATCATGCGGCCGAAGCGCCCGCCGTTCCCATCGCCGCAAAATCAGATTGGGCGGCGGTGGTCGGCCTGCTGGTGATGCTGACTTTCTCCCCCTGCGAGGGATTCATTCCCGTTTACGTTTCTGGTGTGCGTTATGGTTGGGGCGGCTTTGCTTTGCTCACGGCGATTCTGTCGGTGGCGACCGTGATGGGCATGGTCATCTTCACCTGGCTGACTTTGGTTGGCCTCGAAAAACTAAAGCTCCGATGGCTGGAACGCTACGAGAGCGGCGTGATGGGCGGCCTGCTCTGCCTCCTCGGGATCTTCGTTATCTTTTTTGAACAATAAACCCTGCGCTCTTCGCGACCCAATTTTATGGCTGCCACCGCTCCTCTTCCTGACGATCACGACCACGAAAAGAATCCGCACGACCATGACGATGAGCACAAGGGTCACGACCATGATGGCCATGACCACGGTGGTGCTCCCGAGTTTCTCCCTCACTGGATGCAGGAACGGTGGACGTTCCTGACAGTTGCCGCCGCCGGTGTATTTCTAAGCATTGGTTTTTTCGGAGAGAAATATTTTGGCCTGCCGCACTCCGTCGCGCTCGCCTGCTATGTGCTGGCTTATGTGGCGGGCGGCTATGATGTCGCCCGCGAGGCGTTGCCGGCGTTGTTTCGTGGCAAGTTCGACACTGACCTCTTGATGCTCATGGCGGCGGCGGGCGCGGCGGCGATCAATCAATGGCCGGAAGGCGCGTTTTTGCTTTTCCTTTTTTCACTCGGCCATGCCGGTGAGCACTACGCGCTCGACCGGGCGCGCAATGCCGTGGGCGCCCTGGGCAAGCTCATGCCGCGCACCGCACATGTGAAGCGCGGCGAGCGGGTGGAAGAAGTGCCGGTCGAACAGCTTGTGGTGGATGATGTCGTCGTGGTTCGTCCGGGTGACCGCGTTCCAGTGGACGGTATCATTGCGGCGGGTGAAAGCACCATTGACCAGAGTGCGGTCACTGGGGAAAGCGTGCCGGTGGCACGGAAACCTGACGACGAGGTATTTGCCGGCACGATCAATCAGGAGAACGGCCTCGACGTGCGCGTTACCCGGCTGGCGAGCGATAATACGCTCGCCCGCATCATGAAACTCGTTGCCGAGGCACAGGAGCAACAAAGCCCCACGCAACAGCTCACGGCGAAGTTTACGCGCTGGTTCGTGCCCACCGTGCTTCTGCTCACCGTGCTCATGATCGTATTGCCGCCGCTCTTCTTCGGCTGGGAATGGAGCGCCAGTTTCTACCGTGGAATGGTCTTGCTCGTCGCAGCTTCACCCTGCGCGCTCGCTATTGGGACGCCCGCCGCTGTGCTCGCCGGTATCGCACAGGCGGCGCGGCGGGGAGTGCTCATCAAAGGCGGTGTGCATCTCGAAAATCTCGGTCGCCTCCGTGTCATCGCTTTCGACAAGACCGGCACCATCACCACCGGGAAGTTTACGGTGACGAGCATCGTGCCACTCGACGGAGCGAACGAGGAAACCGTGTTGCGCCTCGCGGCGGCGGTGGAAGAGCAGTCCAGCCATCCGCTGGCGTCGGCAATCGTTCAAACTGCGCGTGAACGCAAAGTCGACTTCCCTCCAGCGACCGGCATCGAGAACCTCGCGGGCAAAGGCATCCGTGCGCAGGTCGAGGGCGCGGAAGTGCTGCTCGGTGCGTTGCGTGCTTTTGCCGACGATGCGGCGGCTGTAAAGGGGAGTGCGCTCGCGGAGACGATTACAAAACTCGAAGGTGATGGCCAAACGACAGTCATCGTGCGGCAGGGCGGGAAGTTTATCGGTGTCATCGCACTGGCTGATGAACCGCGCGCCTCCTCCGCCGGCATCATGCAGCGGTTGAAAGCTCTCGGGGTGAATCAACTCGTGATGCTCACAGGCGACAACGAAGCCGTGGCCAAGCGCGTCGCCGCCAAAGTAGGCCTGACTGATGTGCGAGCTGCATTGCTGCCTGAAAACAAACTCACGGCCATCCGTGAACTGGAACGCCAGCACGGAGCCATCGCGATGGTCGGCGATGGCGTGAACGATGCGCCCGCGCTCGCGGCCGCGACAGTAGGAGTGGCGATGGGGGGCGCGGGCACGGCGGTGGCGTTGGAAACGGCCGATGTTGCCCTGATGGGGGACGATCTCGGGAAGCTCGCGTTCGCTGTCGGACTGAGCCGGGCAAGCCGGCGAATCATTTGGCAGAATCTGGCCATCGCGCTCGGCGTGATCGCTCTGCTGATAATCGGCACGCTCTCGGGCAAAGTTGTCCTGAGTGTCGCCGTCTTCTTTCACGAAGGAAGCACCGTGCTCGTGGCGGTAAATGCACTGCGCCTGCTGGCTTGGCGTGAACCAGATCTGAAATGACCTCCGCGGGCCGATCTCATCCCCATGCGTCATCGAGCAAGACTGAAGCGGTCGCGACCGAAGCCCGCACCCGCGGCGGAGTGGGACCTGGTCGTTACCGCCTTGATGGGCGGCGCCGGCCTCTTGGCCGGGTTCATCGCCGAGATCATTTGGAAAGGTAACATGCTTTGGATGACCGCCGGCGGGATGCTCGGTGGGTTCGCTGGATGCATTTGTGACACGGCTCTCTTTCTCTACCGGAGGCGCCGTCGCCGGTCACCCACCGAGCGCTAGTTGGGTTTTCAGCAGGCGTTGCTAGGAGCCAAGGAAGGCGCTTCAACGGGTGTGGGCCTTTATTCAACTACCGCTGTCACCGCTGCCGGGGCGAGCTGCTTACATTCATGGTCCGCCGGCTAAACACGCGCAGTTCGATTTAGTCCCATAGGGGCTAGGTTCGAGGTGGCTTCCAGACCGCTCTAGCCAGTTTAGCCAGTTCTGACCCAAGAAATAGGGTCGACCTGCTTTCCGGCGGGAGACAAAGTTTTCCTAACCCTCTTCCTGCGCCTGTTTCTCTCCGGCGAGATAGCTAGAACTGGCTAGTCGGTTCTCGGAACAGTTTCTACCGGGCAGCCATTCGACGCGCCGTCCAAGCACGGCTTGCTCATGGCCTGCGGCCGGCATACCCCGAATCAAATGAATGTGTTGATCACGGAAGCGCGGCGAATGGCCCCGAGCCTGTCGAGGGGCACGGCGGTCGTCTATTTTCTGCGCCTCCGATCCGGAATACTCTATGTCGGAGCGTCGATTGAACTGGAGCAACGTCTTGATGACCACGTTTCTGGCCAAGCCTGCCGAACGACTGCACTCGATCCTCCGCTTGCGCTTCTTCGCGTAGAAATTTGTCCGACGTTTTCTGACGCACGCCAGCGCGAGGCACAGCTCAAACGCTGGTCGCGATCGAAAAAGGAGGCCCTCGTCCGCGGCGATTTCCACGCCCTGAGAACGTTCAGCCGCTCCCGCGCCGCACCACCGAGCCAAACTCGACATCAATAGCCCCGACTGGGCGAGCATTTCACACGTCTGAGTGTGCAATGTTCGGGCTAGCCGCTGCGCCGGGCCGGCCTTAACTTGGAAAACACCCGCTATGCTTGAAGTTTTCGATACTCTGCACCTCGGCCGCCCCGCCGCCATCTGCGCCGGCCTCCTGCGCGGCGACCAACTGGCGATCCTGGACTGCGGGCCGGAAACCGTCTTCGAGCTCACGATCCAGGGTCTCCGGTCCCGCGGGCTGAAGCCGGAACAGGTTACCCATGTGCTGGCGACCCACATCCACCTCGATCACAACGGCGGTGCCTGGCGCTGGGCGGTGGAATACGGCGCCACGGTCTGCGTCCATCCCCACGGGGCCGGCCACCTCGCCGACCCGGGCAAACTGGTGGCCAGCGCCACCCGGGTCTTTGGCGCCGACATGGAGCGGCTCTGGGGCACCATCCGCCCAGTGCCCCCCGACAAGCTGCGGATTGTGCATGACGGCGAGACCATCATCGTCGGCTCCGCCCGGGTGCAGGCGATCGAAACCCCGGGTCATGCCAATCACCATCACGCCTACTGGCTGGAGGCGGAACGGATGCTTTACGCCGGCGACGTGGCCGGGGTGAGCATTGCCGGCGGGCCCTGCCAGCCGCCCTGTCCCCCGCCCGACATCGACATCGAGACCTGGAAAAAATCACTGGCGAAGGTGCGCGCGCTCCAGCCGGCGAGCATCATCGCGACCCATGGCGGCCGGCTGAAGGATCCCGTCACGCCGCTAGCTGAGCTCGAGCGCCGCCTCGATGATTGGGCCGCGTGGGTGCTGGCGCGGATGAACGCCGGCCTGACCGAGGCGCAGATGGTCCCGCTCTTTGAGCAAAAGGTGGTGGCCGAGCTGCAAGCCGCCGGCGTTACACCGGATATCTTGCAGACCTACGCGCACGGCAACCCGGCGGACAAAAGCGTCTACGGCCTGGCCCGTTACTGGCGGAAATTTCATCCCGAGCGTCTGACCGCTTCGCCGAATACGACCCCGTGAGCCGAGGGTAGGTGATCTTCCGCGCGTGGCCCGACGCCGCCCAATCCGGGGAATGTGGGATTGAACATCGCCGCGATAATTCGCACCCTGCCCATTCATGACCGCCACTCCCCGGGTTACCATCGGCCGCCTGCAGGTCGCGACCGTGCTGCGCGACTTCGTCGAACAGCGCGCCAGTGTCGGCACGGGCATCGCACCCGCCGCCTTCTGGTCGGCGCTGGAACACATGGTGACAGAGCTCGCGCCACGCCTCCGCCAGCTCCTGGCCCGACGCGATGAATTGCAGGGTAAAATCGACGGCTGGCACCGGACCCGGGCCGGCCAGCCGCATGAGGCCGCGGCTTACCGGCGGTTCCTGGAGGAGATCGGTTACCTGCTGCCCGAGGGAGAGGATTTCAAAATTGAGACCGGGCGCGTCGACGCGGAAGTCGCCACCATCGCGGGTCCGCAGCTGGTGGTGCCTGTCAACAACGCCCGCTATGCGCTCAACGCCGCCAACGCCCGCTGGGGCAGCCTCTACGATGCGCTCTACGGCACCGATGCCATCGCCACCACGGACGGCTGCGAAATCACCGCCGCCTACAATCCCCGCCGCGGCGTCGCCGTGATCGCCTTCGCCCGCGATTTTCTCGACCAGTCCGCCCCGCTCGCGACCGGCCGCCATCGCGATGCGACCGGCTATTTGATCCAGGACGGAAAACTCTCCGTGACCCTCGCGGACAAAACCCGCACCGGTCTCGCCGATCCCGGCCAGCTGCAAGGCTGGAAGGGTGCGGCGGCCGCGCCCGGGGCTGTGCTGCTCCGCAACCACGGCCTGCACGTCGAGATCCAGATTGACCGTCTACATGCGATCGGCCGCGACGACCCGGCGGGCATCAAGGACATCGTGCTCGAATCCGCCGTGACCACGATCCAGGACTTCGAGGACTCGGTGGCCGCCGTGGACGCCGCGGACAAGGCGCTGGTTTACGGCAACTGGCTCGGCCTCATGCGCGGGGAGCTGAGCGAGAGCTTTGTGAAGGGCGGCCGCCCGCTCCACCGCACCCTCAACCCCGACCGCACCTACACCGCGCCCGGCGGCGCGCAGCTCACGCTGCCGGGGCGCAGCCTCCTCTTCGCCCGCAACGTCGGCCACCATATGTTCACCGACGCCGTGCTCGACGCCGCGGGCCAGCCCGTTCCCGAGGGCATGATGGACGCCATGTTCACCGGTCTGATCGGCCTGCACGACGTGCAGGGCCGCCGCGCGAACTCGCGCGCGGGCAGCATCTACGTCGTGAAACCCAAGATGCACGGCCCCGACGAGGTCGCGCTCACGGACGAGATTTTCCGCCACGTCGAGGCCGCGCTCGGCCTCGCGCCGCATACGGTGAAGATCGGCATCATGGACGAGGAGCGCCGCACCACGGTGAACCTCCAGGCCTGCATCCGCGCCGCCCGCGCCCGCGTGGTCTTCATCAACACCGGCTTCCTCGACCGCACCGGCGACGAAATCCACACCTCGATGGAAGCCGGTGCCATGGTGCGCAAGAACGCGATGAAGCAGCAATCCTGGATGACCGCCTACGAGGACTGGAACGTGGACATCGGCCTCGCGTGCGGCCTGAGCGGACGCGCCCAGATCGGCAAGGGCATGTGGGCCATCCCCGACCAGATGGCGGCGATGCTCCGGACGAAAATCGGCCACCCGCAAGCCGGAGCCAACACCGCCTGGGTGCCGTCGCCCACCGCCGCCACGCTGCACGCCGTGCATTATCACCAGGTCGATGTGTTCCGCCGCCAGGCCGAACTGGCCGGCCGGCCGCGGGTCAGCCTCGACGCGATCCTCACGCTGCCGCTGCTCGGCACCACCCAGCCGGCCGCCGCCGACATCCAGCAGGAGATCGACAACAACGTGCAGGGCATACTCGGTTATGTGGTCCGTTGGATCGACCAAGGCGTCGGCTGCTCCAAGGTGCCCGACATCCACGATGTCGCCCTGATGGAAGATCGCGCGACCTTGCGCATCTCCAGCCAGCATCTGGCCAACTGGCTCCGCCACGGCATCTGCCCGGAGGCCCAGGTGCGCGCCGCCCTGCAACGCATGGCCGCGGTTGTCGACCGGCAGAACGCCGGCGATCCCGCCTACCGGCCGATGGCGCCGGATTTCGCGGGGAGCGTCGCGTTCCAGGCCGCCTGCGATCTGGTTTTCAAGGGCGTGGGCCAGCCCAACGGCTACACCGAGTTCATCCTGCACGCCCGCCGCCGCGAGGCCAAGGCCCGCGGTTGAACTCTCAAAACCCCGGGAAGGGCTTCGCGCGTTGGCACAACTGCACCGCGATCCCCCACGGACAGCGCACGACGATTAACCGTGTGCCGTCGGGCAGCGTGTCATCGGAAAAAGGCTTCGCGCCGGCCGCCACCAGCCGCTGCCGCACCGCCGCGGCATCGGGGGCGAAGAACGCCATGTGCATCACCTGCGGGTCCGCCGCCGCATAGTCGGGATACGGTGCCGCCGGGTTCGAGTATAATTCCAGGAAAACCCGGCCGGTCTCGTCGCCGAGGAAATGGATGTGGCGGGCATCGCCTTCCACCTGCCGCACCACCTGCAGGCCGAGGTTCCTGACATACCATTGCGCCATCGCGCTCGCCTCGGGGACATTCAGGGCGATGTGCTCGAATTTCATGCGCCGAGCCTGCAAGCCCGTCCCCCGCCCTGTCAAAACTTTGCCATGGCCCGGCGCCGGCGTCCCGGCCCGAACAGGCCGTCCCTCCATCTCGGGCATTGACGCCGCTTTTCCGGCTCGGTTTCATCCCGGTTCATGCCGACCCGATCCGCCGCCTCCGCCGTTAAATACAAGCGCATCGTCCTGAAGCTGAGCGGCGAGGTCCTGCGGGGCAAGGGCACCGAACCCATCGACGCCGCCACGCTCGAACGGATGTGCGAACAGGTGAAGGAGATTCATGACCTCGGCGTGCAGGTGTGCGTCGTCATCGGTGGCGGCAACATCTTCCGCGGCCTGCAGGGCGCCAAGCGCGGCGTCGACCGCACCACCGGCGACTACATGGGCATGCTCGCCACCGTGATCAACGGCCTGGCCATCATGGACTGCCTGGAAAAAATGGGCGTCAACACCCGCGTCCAGTCCGCCATCCCGATGAACCAGATCGCCGAGCCGTTCATCATGCGGCGCGCCATGCGCCACCTGGAGAAGAAGCGCGTCGTCATCTTCGTCGCCGGCACGGGCAACCCCTATTTCTCGACCGACACCACCGCCGCCCTCCGCGCCTCCGAGCTTCACGCCGACATCATCATCAAGGCCACCAAGGTGGACGGCATCTACGACAAGGACCCGAAGAAGCACCCCGACGCCGTCAAATACGACGAACTCACCTTCGTCGAGGCCCTCCGCCAGCGGCTTAACGTCATGGACTCGACCGCGTTCTCGCTCTGCCTCGACAACAATGTCCCCATCCTCGTCTTCAACCTCGACGACCCCCACGCCATCAAGAAGGCTGTCATGGGCGCCAAAATCGGGACCTTGGTCCACAACTGATATTCTGTTTTCTGTCCTCTGTTCTCCGTCCTCTGTCCCCCCCTTCTCCCCATGAGCCACCCCATCCTCACCGACGCCCAGACCCGCATGAAGAAGACCGTGGACCACACGCTCCACGAGTTCTCCACCATCCACACCGGCAAGGCCTCCCCTTCCATGGTCGAGGGCATCATGGTCGAGGCCTACGGCGGCATGCAGCAGCTCAAGGCCTGCGCCGCCATCACCACGCCCGACCCGCGCATGATCCAGGTGCAACCGTGGGACAAGAGCCTCACCCGCGCCATCGAAAAGGCGCTGCAGCAGGCCAACATCGGCATCAACCCCATCGTCGACGGCAACCTCATCCGCCTCCCCTTCCCCGACCTTTCCAAGGAGCGCCGCCTTGAGTTCGTGAAGACCGCCCATCGCCTCGCTGAGGAAGGCCGTGTGCATGTGCGCAACGTCCGCCGCGACGTGCACGAACAGGCCAAGAAGGCCAAGCTCCCCGAGGACGAGGCCAAGCGCCTTGATAAGGATATCCAGGCCGCCACGGACAAGGCGATCAAGGACATCGACACCCATCTCGCCCACAAGGAGAAGGAACTGGTCACGGTGTGATTTGCCTGAGTTTGTTTGCCGGGCGAGCGGCCCGGACAAATCCCGGGTGCCCAGCAGGGCACAACGGGACCGAGAGCTCAGGACAAACACCGGGCGGCTAGCAGACCGCAACGGTGCACCCCCATCCGGCGCGCCCCTCGGCGCGCCTTTTCTTTTGCCATCCGTCCTC
>CXWL01002090.1_pt1 | contig 123156 bp, 99 predicted proteins | sample 590931 | NCBI WGS metagenome assembly CXWL01 (sample SAMEA3498368, study PRJEB10139) | groundwater metagenome | biome: water well; material: biofilm material | place: Germany | collected 2015-04-27 | reverse complement strand
GGAATCAACGTACACCGGCCCTCGACGCTGAAGGCAGTGCCGGTGGCGTCGGTGGAGATGGCACTCGACACCCCCTGACTCTCGACGTAGATGAAAAGCCGGATCCGACCGTCGGGCAGGAGCACGCCAGTCGGATCACCAATGATCGAGCCGCTGGGTCGGCCGAAGTTGGTGGGACTGAGCACGAGTCCCAGATCCAGGAAGCTGCCGCTCGCCGGGGCAACCGTGGCCGCGGGCGTCGGCGTTCCGGCGGGTTGGGTGGTGGCGGATGTAGCTGTCGCGCCGCCGCCACAAGCGATCAGCCCCCCCGACAGAGCCATGAACGAAAGCACACGCCGGGCGGATGCCATGGAGCCGAACCGCGCACCGCAGCTGCTCATTGGCGACGACGATACACCGCGGCCGTTCCCGTTTGGCCTTGGCGCAATCACCTATGATTCGCGCCGTGGTCCCGGCCCTCGAAATGGATGCCCTCACCAAACGCTTCGGTGAGACCCTTGCCGTGGACGGCCTTACCCTCACGCTTGAGCCGGGCGAGATGCTCGGGCTTCTGGGAAGAAACGGCGCGGGGAAATCCACCACCATCAAGCTCGCGACCGGACTACTGAAACCGACCGCCGGCAGCGTCAGGGTTCTGGGGTATGACATCGGAGAGGGAGACGCCCTCGAGGCCAAGAGGACGATCGGCGTTCTGCCCGAAGACATGGCGCTCGCGGAGGGGTTGTCCGGACCTCAGTACCTCCGGTTCGTGGGCAGGCTGCACGGGCTCGAAGACAGCGAAATCGATCGCCGCCGCGACGAACTGTTCGATCTGCTCGATCTCAGGCCGGCGAAAGGCGGACTGATCGCGGACTACAGCTACGGGATGAAGAAGAAGGCTGCGCTCTGCGCGGCCCTGCTGCACGCGCCGCGCATGCTGTTCCTGGACGAACCGTTCGAAGGCATCGATCCGGTCACGAGCCGCGCGATCAAGGATCTGCTGGCCGGCCTCCGCAAGCGGGGCGTCACCGTGCTCCTCACCTCGCACGTGCTGGAGATCGTCGAGCATCTGTGCCCGCGGATCGCGATCATAGACAAGGGCCGCCTGCTCGGCGATGGGAGTCTCGACGAATGGCGGCAGCGGCACGGCCACGCAGGCAGCCTGGAGACGCTGTTCGTGGATCTGATGGGAGGGTCGAGGTCCCTGGAGTTGTCGTGGCTGTAGTGGGTCCCCTGCGGGCGATCCTCGTCGCCCGGGGGCAGGAACTCTTCAACCAGCTCCAGCGTGAAGCGGGCGGGGTCGGCCTCGCCGGCGCCGCCGTGGTGGCGATTCTGATCCCCTTGGCGCTCGCCCCCCCCCCCATGGGGGCGTACATCACCGGACTCCGCCTCGGCGGTCTGATGGCGCATCCTTTGGGCGGAGCGGGCGCCGCGTTGACGCTTTCGGGCCTGCTCCTCGTGATCCCGCTCAGCCTCGGCTTCCTGGCCGGTGTCCTTGGAGGCGATGGAGAGAGCGGGCTGTCGGTGCGCGGATATCCAGTCTCGCGACGAACGCGCCTCGCGGCCCAGCTTCTCTCCTCCTCAGTGGAGTTGCCGCCGATGCTGGCGCTGACCTGCCTCGCGGGCCTCGCCGCGGGACTGTGCGTCGCCCAGCCGGCTGCGGCGCCCATCGCCCTGCTGTTGTGCGCCCAGGCCTCGGCCTGGGTCCTGATCATCCAGCGTCTGACCCGAGGCCTGAGGGCAGTCGGCCTGGCTCAGCCGGTTTTCGCGTTGTCGGCCCTCGCCGTGATCGGTCTTCTGATTCTCGCCGGGCTCAGCCGGCCGTTGTTCTTCGCCACAGGCCGGCTGTTCCGCGAGGGGCTCTCGTACTCGCCCACCACGTTCGGGGCTCTCGGGCTGGTCGACGCCGCCTCCTTTGACCTCGCCACGTCGGGGCTGCGCCAGCTTTTTCCCCTGGCCGTAACCGCGCTGGCCATCGTGATGATGGTCCGGGGATTCTCGGGCGCCGAGGAGGAAGCACGCGGCCATCGCGGAGGCAACGCCCGGCCCGAGCGGCTGTGGAGCTTCGACACCAACTCGCACGGAATCGCGAAGCTCTTCGTCAAGGCGGTCACGCATTCACGCCATGGCCTCATCGGGTTGTTCCTGCCGCCCTTCCTCGCCGCGATAGTGGTCGGAGTCTCGGCGGCCGTCGCGGAAGACCTGGCGCGCGCTCCGCCCCCGGCCTTCCTGGCGAAGCGCATGCCCGATTCACTCGACGCGTTGCCGCTCTTCGGAATCCTCCCCTTCCTCCTCGTCCACTTGGACAGCGAGCTGTGGCTCAATCAGTGGGGATGGGACGGCCGCGCGGTGCGCACGCTTTTCGTGGCCCCGATCGCTGTGCGTGACCTGCTGGTTGGGAAGCTGATGGGCCTCGCCACGTTCGTTGCCGCGCAGTACCTGATGACCGTGCCTCTTCTCTCGCTGCTGCGCCCCCCGCGCGTGGCCGAGTTGCTGTGGGGACTTGGAGCCGGAGCCTTCGCCCTCATCGCGATGGGCGGCCTCGGCCACGTGCTGTCGGCCGGCCTCTCGCGGCCGCTCGACCAGCGCGGGAAGATCAACCGCACCGAGAGCTTCGCCGCGATGCTTGCGGGCGCCCTGGTCCTCGCCGCCGTCTTAGCCCCCGTAGTCTTCACCTACGCGATCACCCGCCCTCTGGGTGAATGGGGACAGGCGCTCGGGCTGTGGGCTCTGGCCGCCGTCGGGTTCGCGGGCTACCGGCGCGCGCTCCCCTTCCTCGGCCAGCGAGTGCGCGACATGAGGGAGCAGTTCCTGGAAGCCACGTAGCCGATCGGACAAGACGTCCTCCCCGCCGCCCGCGCAGTCCACGCGGGACGTTAGAAGGGGCGAGGTCGATTCAGCGGGCGGCGCAGGGCGAAGCGGGCAAAGCGGACAGGGAACGGCCCCAGGGCAACCCCGGCTCGTTGCTGAGTGTGAAGTGGAGCGTGCCCCCGCTCCGGATCTGCTCCCAGTTCAAAAAGACCTGCGTGTGGACCCGACCGTCGACTCTTAGCTCTTTCACGTACTGCACGGCGCCACCATCCGCAAAAGGCGCCTCGATCCGAAGCACCTTGCCGCCGCCCAGATCCATCTTCACCATTTCAAAGCGCGGAGGATGCAACAGCAGCTCGCCCGTGCCGGGCACGGCGGGATAAAACCCAAACGCCGAGAAGAGGTACCAGGCAGACATCGTGCCCAGATCGTCATTCCCGGTGACCCCGCTCGGGGCATTGGTGAACAAGGCCTGGGCGGCGCGTAACACCGTCGCAGTCTTCCAGGGCTGCCCGATCAGTGTGTACAGCCAGGGCGCGTGCAGGTCCGGTTCGTTGTTCGGGTTGTAGCGGTAGTGGTTGTAGTAACTGTAAGGCCCCACTACCCACTCCTTGCGGGCCGCGTTCATGGGAGCCTTGGCCAGGGCGTCGTAGGCAAAGAACGCGTCCAAACGCTTTGCGGTTTGCTCCTGGCCGCCCATGGCCGCCATCAAGCCGGAAACATCCTGTTGTGCGAGCCATTGGTATTGCCAGGCCGTGCCTTCGTGGAAGCCGTGGTTCGAGCGGGGGCTGTAGCCGTCGGTGGCCCCGTTGTACCAATCACCGCCCTCCAACCTCGGGCGTGGAAAGCCTTTGAACGGCAGTTCCGGATCACGCGCCTCCGCGTCCCAGACCTTGCGCCAGTTGCGTCCGCGATCCCGCAGCATCCTCGCGTCATCGCCTTTGCCCAGCGCGGTCGCCATCTGGGCCAAAGAACAATCGGCAAGGGCGTATTCGAGCGTGGCCGACCCGCCGTGATGGGGATCGACGTCCATGCTCTTCGACGGGAAAGCGCGGTCGTACTGCACAAAGCCATCTGCGAGGTAGCTCAGGTTGCCGGCCCGTCCACTGTGGCGCGACCCGGCTGAAGGAACGCCAAAGGCGTTCTGCCGAAGGGCCGAATAGGCCGGGTTCTCCTGTCCGCGCAGCGCGCCGAACCGCCAAAGATCAACCAGAAAGGGTGTCACGGGATCGCCGGTCATGACGTTCGTTTCGAAATTCGCGTATCCCCAGCGTGGCAGCCAACCTCCCTGCTCGTGGATCTTCAACACGGAGGTCGCGATATCCCGCGCGCGCTCGGGCCGCAACATGGCCAGCAACTGGTTCTGGGAACGGTAGGTATCCCAGAGGGAAAGGTACTCGTAGTAGGTCCAGCCATCCGCGCGGTGGATGGCATCGTCGTAACCGCGGTAGCGGCCATCGGCATCGCTGCCGGTCAGAGGCTGAAGCAGGGCGTGATACAGCGCGGTGTAGAAGACGGTCTGATCGTCGCTGCTGCCGCCCTTGACGCGAACGGTGCCCAATTCGGCACGCCAGGCACCCTGTGACAACTGGCGCATCGCGTCGAATCCCAGACGCTTGCCCTCGCGCATGCCTTCCGCGCGAAGATTGAGGCGCGCGCCTTCCGCATCCACGTGCGAGATCGCGCTGGTCACGGTGACGGCGCGACCAGGCCTTAGGTCGAAAGTGAACCAGGCGCCGTGTGGATGACCGCCGCCTTGCATGCTCAGCCCGGACGAGCCGGGATGGCCGCCACTCTCGTCCCAGATGCCCTGGGCTTTGATGGGCTGATCAAACTCGAGGCGAAACCAGGTGGCGTACTGCCGGCCTCCGCAGAAGCTGTCCGTCACGACCTTGCCTTCCACCGTGTGAGCGTCGACCACGCGGATGCTGCTGCCGACCACGGAATGCCGCTCGTTGGCCTGACCCACATTGACCAGAACGTGTCCTTCCTCGAGGCCCGGGGCAAAGGTGTAGCGCTCCGCGGCGGCGCGAGTCGATGCCGTGGCCTCGGCATCGATTCCGCCGTACCCGGTCAGGCGGACCTTGTAGTAGCCGGCCTCGCCGACCTCGCCTTGATGGTCGTAGGGCGACGCGTACTTCTTGTGATCGAAGCTTCCGGCCTGGTCGGTATCGAAGTCACCGCCCTTGCCGATACGACCGGTCACGGGCAGGACCGACACCTGGCCTCCCTGCTCCCAGCAACCGGCCCCGGAGATGAAGGAATGCCCGAAACCGCGGATGGCCGGGTCATCGTAACGCCAGCCGGAATAGTGTGTGCCGATGGGGCTGACCTGAATCAGGCCGAACGGGGCGGACGCTCCGGGGAACGTATTGCCGTCGTCCTTGGTTCCGATGAACGTGTTGACCTGCACGACGGGATCGGTCGAAGCCCCGGCGATGGCGGCGGAGCCGCCCAAGAGGCACGCGATCCCGATCCAAAGCAGCGCATTCATCGACGTGGAGGATAGCCCCCCTATCGTCGGCAGCGCCCGCGGGCTACCGCGCTAAGTGCTAGGCTCGCTCTCGCCCACTATCTGAGCAAGGAAGGGGCCGTTGGAGCTGAACATACGGCGGAAACTGCTGCTGTTGACGGGCCTGATCGGCGGCCTGGTGCTGATCGGCATGATCGGCTTCCACTTCCTCGAACACTGGTCCTGGCTGGACTCGGCCTACGCCGCCGTCATCACCCTCGGCACCGTCGGCTACGGCGATTTCGCGCCCAAGGATCCCGGGGGCAAGCTCTTCGCCATGACCCTGGTGGTCTTCGGCCTGGGCACCATCTCCTACGCCCTCCTGCAGCTGACGGCGTTCGTGGTGGATGGTGACCTGAACCAATTGCTGCGCCTTCGAAAGGTGGACAACATGATCAAGAAGGTCGCGGGGCACTACATCGTCTGCGGCGCGGGCAGAACGGGCAAGCACATCATCGCCGAACTCGTGAAGAACAAGGTGCCCTTCGTGGTCATCGACCGCCACGCCGAGCGGCTGGTCGACCCGGGTGTTCACCAGCACCCGCACATCATCGGGGACGCCACCGACGATGCTGTGCTGGAGCGCGCGGGCATCAGAAAGGCCAAGGCCCTGGCGGCCGCGCTGGAGACCGACGAGGCCAACGTCTTTCTGCTGCTCACCGCCAAGAACCTCAACCCCGACCTGCGCATCGTCACCAAGGCGGTGGACGATGCGGCCACCCCGAAACTGCTGCGCGCGGGGGCTTCGGCGGTGGTGGCCCCCAACTTCATCGGTGGCCTTCGCCTGGCAAGCGAAATGCTGCGGCCGAACGTGGTCAGCTTTCTGGACCTGATGCTGCGTCACAGCGAAGGCTACCGCTTTGAGGAAGCCACCATCACCGCGAGCAGCGCGGCCGCCGGCCACACGCTGCGCCATCTGGACCTCTTCGGCAAGTTCGCCATCAACCCCGTGGCCATACGGGACGGCGGCGAGACCTTTCACTACAACCCGAGCCCCGACCACCAACTGAAGGTCGGCGATACGCTGGTTGTCATCGCCGAACCTGAGAAGCTGGCCCGTCTGCGACAGTATCTCTCGGCCTAGTTGCGGGCGCGGGCGCGTGACTCCAGGGCCACCGCGATCACGATGATCGCGCCGATGATGATCTCCTGGATGTAGTTCGGCCAGCCCACCTGCTGGCAGCCGTTGCGCAAGAACGCCATGATCAGCGCGCCGATCATGGCTCCGAGGATGCTGCCCTGTCCTCCGGAGAGACTGCCCCCGCCGATCACCACCGCCGCGATGATGTCGAGTTCGGCGCCCGCCGCAACCGTGGGGTCGCCCTGACGCAGCCGCGACATCTGCATCACCCCGGCGAGGCCGAACGCGGCACCGGCGAGGGCGTAGATCGCCACCTTCATGCGCGACACCGCGATGCCGCAGGCCCGGGCCGCGACTTCATTCGAGCCGATGGCGAATACGTGGCGCCCGAACACGGTGCGCTGCAGAGCGATGGACGCGGCCACCGCCAGGATGATCGTGATCCACACCCCCGGGGCCACCACCATCCAGGGCTGCGATGGGAACGTCACCGCCAACTCGTTGATCCAGGTCTCGGGCGCCGCCACCGTCATCTCTCCCGCCACCCACTTCGCGACACCGCGAGCCACCCCCAGCATCCCCAGGGTGGCGATGAAGGGGACCACGCCCAGGGTGGTGATGACCAGGCCGTTCACCGCGCCGACGGCCCCGCCCAGAAGGATCGCCACCGCGATTGCGGCCGCCTCGGACCCTGATCTGTTCAGGGTCAGGGCGGTGGACACGCTGGTCAGGGCGATGGTGGAACCCACGGAGAGGTCGATTCCGCCGCTCACGATGATCATGGTCATTCCCACCGCCCCGATAGCCACGATCACGGTCTGGGCCAGGACGATGCGGAGGTTGGGCATCGACAGGTACTGCTCGGGCGCTCCGGTCAGCGCCGCGAAGACAAGGATGACCAGAGCCAGGCCCACGAACGGCGCCAGCCGCCTCAAGGTCGAGATGCTCGTCATGCTCACGCCGCGGCCGATCCCGTGCCGATGGCGGCTTCGAGGACGCTATCCGGAGTCCACTCTTCGATCGGCCGCACCGCGGACAGCCGACCGCGATTCATGACCGCGAGATGATCGCAGACGCCGAAGAGTTCGGGCAGGTATGAACTCACCATGAGGATGGCTTTCCCCTCCCCGGCCAGGGAGCGGATCAGGTCGTAGATCTCCGCCTTCGTCCCCACGTCGATGCCGCGCGTAGGTTCGTCGAGCAGCAGGATCTCGGCCCCCTGATGGAGCAGCCGTGCAATCAGCACCTTCTGCTGATTCCCTCCCGAGAGCGTGACGACCGAGTCCTCGATATCGCCGACCTTGATCCGCAAGCGCTCGATCCAGACGCCGATGTCACGGCCGTCCAGCCGGGTCATGGTCAGGTTCTCCCGAACCGACAAGTGCGGGAAGATCCCTTCGACCCTGCGATCCTCGCTGAGGTAGCCGAGGCCGCGCCGAATACGGTCGATGGGGCTCAGGCGCCTCGACACCACGCGCTCGCCGCGGATCGTCATATCCCCACGCGCGACGGCATCGAGACCGAAGAGTGCGCGGAGAAGCTCGGTGCGGCCCGATCCCACCAGGCCCGCGATTCCAAGAATCTCCCCGCGGTGAAGCTCGAACCTCGCGTTCGCGACCGACTCGACCGCGAGCACCACCTCGCCCTGGGTGCGCGGCTGCGCATCACCGAACACGGCCTCCACCGGGCGACCGATCATGTGGCGAATCAGAGCTTCATCGGAGACCTCGTCGAGCGTCCCGGCAAAGACGCTGCGGCCGTCGCGCAGAACCAGGGCCCGAGCCGCGATCTCGCGGATCTCTTCGAGGAAGTGGCTGACGTACACCACGGCGATGCCGCGGGCGCACACCTTGCGAATGGACGCGAAGAGCCTCAGCACATCCGCACGCTCGAGACTGCTGGTCGGCTCGTCCATCAGGATGAGGCGGGCATCAGCGGCGAGGGCGCGGCAGATTTCAACTACCTGACGGCTCGCCGGGGAGAGCCCACCCACGATGTCGTCGGGGCCAATCTCGGGCCGGCCAAATTCGTCGAGCAGTGCGCGCGTGCGGGCGCGGGCGGCATCGCGATCGATCACGCCGAATCGCGCGGGCTCGCGTCCCATGAGGATGTTCTCGGCCACAGTGGGATGAGGGAACAGGGACAGCTCCTGGCGGATGTAGGCGACTTCCGCGGCGCCGAGGCTGACCGCGCCCTCATCAGGGGCCAGGGCCCCGGCCATGATGTTGAGCAGCGTGCTCTTCCCCGCCCCGTTTTCTCCGATGATCGCAAGCACTTCGCCGCTCGCGACGTCGAGATCGACACCATCAAGCGCCCTGGTGACGCCGAAGCGCTTGCGGATGCCTCGGAGAGAGAACGCGGTCATGGCGAGGTTCGGAGCACGCGGGAACTCAGATCGAGCCACCGCCGCCTTCAAGGTACTTAGCGAGAGGCGGATGAAGGAGCAGCTGGGATTCCGCCGCGTCGAGGTTCGTCGGCGAGATCAGCTGAACCCCGGTATCGACCTTCTTCTCGACCGGCTTGCCCTGAAGATGGTCCACCATGGTTCGGACGCCCAGCTCGCCCATGCGGAACGGGTTCTGGACCACGATGCCGTGCAGCGTGCCCGCGCGCATCGCGGCAATGAACGCCTCGCTGGTGTCGAAGCCGATGAATGTGATCTTCCCCGCCTTCTTCAGGTCTTCGAGCGCCAGCAGCATGCCCGACGTCGACGACTCGTTGGGAGTGAAGACCCCCTGAATCTGGCTGCCGTAGCGGTTGAGGAGGTTTTCGGCTGCGCTCTTCGCAGTGTCACGTGTGCCCCCCGCGTATTGATCCGACGAGATCAGCTCGATCCCGGGATGCGTCTTGATCCGGTCCACGAAACCCTGCTCACGCGCCTCGGTGCTGGCCACGCCTTCCTGATACCGAAGCAGCAGGACCTTCCCCTTGCCGCCGAGAAGCTTCGCCATGTGGTCGGCCGCGAGTTCGCCGCCATGATGATTGTCGCTCGCGAGGAAACTCACCACCTGGTCGGAGTCGAGGCCGGAATCGAGAACCACGGTGGGAATGCCCGCGCGCTTCGCCTCTTCCACCGGACGCACCAGGGCGCGGCGATCAAAGGGCGCCAGCACGATGCCGCTGATGCCCTGCGCGAGAAAGCCCTCCACCACCTGCACCTGCTGCTCGCGGTCGTCCTCGCGCACCGGCGCCTTCCAGATGACGTTCACCTCGACACCCTGCGCCTTCAGATCCTGGGCGGCCTTGATGGCGCCCGCGTGGATGCTCTTCCAGAACTCGTGGGTGGCCCCCTGGGGGATCACCGCGATCTTGAACGTCTGCTTCCCCGGCGCTTCTTCCTTGGGCGTTGTGGAGCAGGCGGTCAGCAGGGCCAGAAACGCGAGACAGGTTTTTCGCATGCGAAACGTTATTACTATTCGGCATGCGAAATCCGATTGTCGCCGCCCTGCTTCTGAGCGCACTTGCTTCCCCTACTCTCGCGCAGCCAGGCCCCGACCGCGCGGCCCTCGCCGCCAGGACAAAGGCGGAGTTCCTCCACGCCTGGCAGGGCTACAGGAAGTACGCGAGCGGTTTCGACGAACTCCTTCCCCTCAGCAAGACGGGGAAGAACTGGCATGACGGGCACAGCCTTCTCATGACCCCGGTCGACGCGCTGGACACCATGCTGGTCATGGGCCTCAAGGACGAGGCCGACCGGACGAGGGAAGAGATCGTCAAAGACCTCCGGTTCGACCAGGACATCGAAGTCAAGAACTTCGAGATCACCATAAGGATCCTCAGCGGCCTGCTTTCCAGCTATCAGATGACCGGCGACAAGAGACTTCTCACCATGGCCGACGATCTCGGCACGCGCCTCCTCCCCGTCTTCAACTCACCCACCGGGATGCCGTACATGTTCGTCAACCTCAAGACTGGAAAGACAAGAGGGAGCGAGAGTAATCCGGCAGAGATCGGCACGCTCATTCTTGAGTTCGGCGTCTTGAGCAAGCTGACCGGCAAGCCGGAATACTTGACGAAGGCGAAGAAGGCACTGGTCGAGTTGTACAAGAGGCGAGATCCAAAGACCGGCCTCGTGGGCCAGCAGATCAATGTGGACACCGGGGCCTGGACAAGCCCCAACAGCCACATCGGTGGCGCCATCGATTCGTACTACGAGTACCTCGCCAAATGTGCGCACCTCTTCGACGATAACGAGTGCGAGGTCATGAGCCGCGAGTCCCTCGCCGCGGTGAACCGCTATCTCGCCGATGACTCAGCCGCGGGTCTGTGGTACGGCGTCGCGGACATGGCCACGGGAGCGCGGACGCGCACCACCTTCGGGTCGCTGCACGCGTTCTTCCCCTCGGTCCTCGCGTTCACCGGCGACCTCGAGCGCGCGAAGCGCCTTCAGGACTCGGCGTTCCGCATGTGGACGCTGCATGGCATCGAGCCGGAGGCGCTCGACTACAAGACGCTGAAGGTCACCCACGCGGGCTACGAGTTGCGACCCGAGATCGTGGAGTCGGCCTACTACCTCGACCGCTACACGAAGGACCCGAAGTACGCGGCCATGGGCGAGACCATCCTGAACGATCTCATTCGGCACTGCCGGACCGAAGCCGGATACACCGTGCTCGAAGACGTTGTCTCAAAGGAGAAGGGCGACCTCATGCACAGCTTCTTCCTGGCCGAGACGCTCAAGTACCTCTATCTGCTGTTCAACCCGGCCGCCCTGGACTTCGACAAGGTCGTCTTCAACACCGAGGCTCATCCGCTTCGCCGGACATGGTGACAACGGCTCGATCTCTCGCGCCGGTGGGCCGGAGCGGCGAAGGAGCCAAGGGATTGCCCGCGCTGTTACGGAATGCTACTGGCGAGTTCCCTGAACCGGCATAGCGCGTTCGCCAGCTTCATCTGGCGCGGCGTCTTGCACTCCGGCTCGAAGAGCCGTGGGCTGGCGACCAGGATGGCGACGCAGCGGGCGCGGGACGTGGCCACATTGAGCCGGTTCAGGCTGAACAGGAACTCCATACCGCGGGGGGCGTCTTCGGGGCGGGACGTCGCCATCGAGTAGATGACGATCGCGGCTTCCTGCCCCTGGAACTTGTCGACCGTACCAACCCTGACGCCGCACGGGGCGAGGCGTTCGGCGAGTCGGGTCACCTGAGCGTTGTAAGGCGCGACGACGAGGATGTCGTCTTTCCCGATGATGTCCTTCACCTCGCCCTTTTCATTGATCCACCGGCAGGGGCCTTTGGTGAGGCGCTTGACCAAGGCGACGATGGCTTCGATCTCCTCCTCCGACGAGTTGCGGTTGCCGTCGTGGGGCACTTCGAGGAGCCGCAGGCCGCTGCCATCGATCTCGCCCGTGCCCGCGAGCGCTTGGTTCTCGAGGCCGGGCTTTGAGGTGAGCAGTCCGTCGTAGAACAGTTCCGAGGTGAATCGGGCCACGCTGGGGGCGAGCCGCCACGTGATGGGCAGAAAGATCCCGCGGTTTTTGGGCATGGTCGGGTGATCGCCCAGCATGTGGCCCAGGGCCGAAGCGTCGACTCCTTCCGGATGGGAGCCTTTCTTCGGCTGTTCGAGTTGCTGAGGGTCGCCCAGGAGAACCACGCGGGTGGCTGCGTGTGAGGCGGCCAGCGCATTGGCGAGCGACATCTGGGCGGCTTCATCGATGAAGAGAACGTCGATGGAGTTCGCGAAATCCTCGCGAGCCCACAGCCAGCTGGTACCCCCGACCACGTTGGCGGTGCCCTCCCGCAGGGCCAGCAGCGCGGCTTCATTGCTGGCCAGGGGCGTGATCTTCGGATGGGCCCCGTCCATCTGATCTTCGTCTCCCTTGTGAGCGGCGGCGATGGCGGTGGCTTCCTTCGGGTTCAGGTCCAGCACCGCCTTGAGGAGGTTCAGGATCACCTTGTGGCTCGTCGCCATCACGCCGACCTTCTTGCCCTGCTTCACGAGGTCGCAGATGATCGTGGCGCCGGTGAACGTCTTCCCCGCTCCGGGTGGGCCCTGGATGGCGAGGACGCCGCCTTCCATGTCGCGAACCGAGCGAACCGCGAACTGAACCGCGGTCTCGGTGGCGAGGGGTTCGAAGGCGCCTGAGCCGAGCTTCGGGGCTTTGGCGAGGAGGAGGCTTGCCGCCACGGGGCTCTGTTCGGCGGAGGCCGCGTCAACGCCTCCGTCCGCGATCACAGCCTGAGCGAGGCGATCGATGGCGTTTTCCATCGCGCTGGGGTTTCGATTGGTGTGCGCGAACAGGTTGTCGGGGTGGCTGTCCGCGTGTTTCCCGCTCTTCTTCACGTCGATGGTTCGACCCCGGCGATTAACTGCCACCACCACGCCGAACTGCTTGCCGTCGCGGGTCTTCAGCTCGTCTTTGGCGCGAACTTCCATCTCCTGCTCCGGGTAGCGGTATCGGTGAATCACGGCACTCGATCGCCTGGCCGTCGCTTCGGCCGGAACCTCCTCGACGAACTTCAGACCGGCGAGCGCTTGCCGTTCCTCATGGAGGTCCTCAACCGGCATGTCTTTCAGCCGGAAGTACTCCCACGCTGCAGCCTTGCCTTCGCGTGAATGCCAGTCGAGCATGTAGGCGAGGAGCCACCGGGCCTGCTGCTCTTCGTTTCGATCGGCGTTCTCTTTCGGCACACCCACCAGCAGTTCGGCGCGGCGGGCCTCGACGCGCAGCGCCCTCTCTGAAACCGCCTTCGAAGGCTTCGACTCTTCCGGCACGGGACGGGGGAGGTCGGCTACCCCATTGTTGATGGCCGCGGCACGAAGGCCCTCGAGCCAGTCGCGCAGACGCAGTGTAGAGACGCAGTCGTCCTGGTTGTAGCCCGCCACCACGCTTCGCACCTCGGCCGGCATGTCGGCGATTCCCGTCTCCAGCCCGCGTTCCATCTGGCGCAGGCCGAAACGCGCCGTCTCCAGCGGAACTTCGCGCACGAAGCCGTAGAGGGGCTCGAGCTGTTTGATGGAGTAGCTCTCGACACCGGCGATGAGCCCTTGACGCACCACTTCCAGGAGGTCGATGAAGTGCCCGCCTTTGAGCAGCTCGTCGACTTTCTCGACGCGGGTGGCGTGGCGGCCCATGAGCTTCTTGAAGTTGGTGGGCTCGTAGTGCCCGTAGTGATAGACGTGCATCCGCGGGTGCTTCGCGCGTTGTTCGTCGATGAAGTCCATCACGGCCTCGAAGGCCTGCTTCTCTTCGGCCTCCGTCATGGCCCACCATTTGCGATAGACGGGCTTCTTCGCGGCATCGAGCGTGATGATGCCGAAGAGATACTCGCGCCCGCCTTCGGCCGCGAACGGGTCACCCTCGAGGTCGAGGAAGACGTCGCCGGGCGTGGGCTCGGGCAGGAGCTCCAGCCCTTCGTCTTTCTTGAAGGGCTTCAGTTCGTGGAGCGGCGTCTCTCGGCCGCGGGATTCGAACTGCACCCTCGCCTGGTTGCGCACCCGCTCAAGGGCGTCGGAGTGGCCGTGCTTTGGCTTGAAGGTGATTCCGCCACAGCGGGCCAGGGCCTCGAGCGTGGCGATGCCGTTTGCCGTGAGCTCGCGCCTTTGTCTGCGCGACGCGTTCGCCACGAGCGCCAGGTGATCGTCTTTGCGCCGCCTGGTGTCGCACTCTTTGTACCAGGCGCACACGTCGCAGTGATCGATGGGTTCGGGGTAGCTGTTCGCGATGACCTCGGCGGGGCTCTGCGCGGTGGTGGCTTCGAGCCGGGTGCCTACGGTGCGGAAGTAGGCGGCGTAGTCGGCGGTGCGGTAGGTCTCGCCTGCTGGGAAGCTCTTCGGCGTGACCACGTGGAAGTACTCGGCTTCCCTGCCCTGGGCGAGCCTCAGAAGGTCGGAATAGAAGCTGAGCTGGAGGATGGTGCCGCCGCGGGTTTCCTGGGCGAGCTTGGTGTCTACCGCTTCGTAGGACCAGGGCCACTTTCCCGGGTTGTCGGTGCGGAGGAGGACATCGGGGCGGCCGTACCATCGGCCGTCATCACTCAGGAGGGCGGCCTGGACGATAACTCCTTGCCCTTTGCGCATGGCTTCGAGTGTGGCGGCGGCGGCGGCTTGGGGGTCTTGGGTGGCGCTCAGGTCGAGGACTTCGCGGCCTTCTGCTCTCAGGTGGTCTACGTAGGCCTTCTCGTGCGCGAGGCCACGCTCTTTCAGGATGTCGCCCAGCGGGTCGTTTCTATGCGGGCGCTCACGGCCCTCGAGCTCCACGCTCATGTCGAGGCCAGTGAGGTGGCGGCAGGCGAGGGAGTTTGAGAGGTCGGTGGCGGAGAGGCTCAGGCCGGTGGGGGTTTGGCGCACCTGGCGAGGTTAGGGGAGGTGGGTGTGGTTTGGGGTCCCTGCGTTCCTTGCAAAGCAGGTACGTCGGACGATTGGGGCTGATGAGTGTCGTCAACCCGACCCCTTTGCCACGCTCCCTGGCCCGCGTTCTGGAACTGCACGAGGACGAGGTCAAACGGATCGCCGCGCTCGAGGCAATCGACCGCATTTAGAAGTACCGAGGCGCGGTCGACGGAGAGACGCCCGGTAGAGGGCGTCCGCCGACGGATAGCCGCTCTTGGGGCTCAGGCGGTCGCTATCTCTAGGGGTGAAACGGCCGCCAGATCAACGCGCCGTCGTGCTTGCCAGAGGTCGTAGTTGTGCTGGAGGGAAAGCCAGCTCTCCGGCGACCTGCCAAGCGTCTTCGCCAGGCGCAGGGCCATCTCCGGACTGACGGCGCTCGTGCCCAGGAGAATGCGATTCAGGGTGGAAGGGGCAACGTTGAGCTTCGCGGCGAGCTGTCGGCCGCTGATGCCGTGGGGCTCGAGGTACATGGCAGCGATGAACTCGCCGGGATGGGGTGGGTTGTGCATGGTCATTAGTGGTAGTCCTCGTAGTCCAGGTCGTGGACATGTCCGTCTCGAAACTCGAAGGTAAGGCGCCAGTTCCCGTTCACCCAAATCGACCAGCGGCCTCGGCCGGGACCCTTGAGAGGATGAAGCCGTAGGCCCGGGATGTTCATGTCTTCGATTGTCTGGGCGGTATCGAGGGCGGCCAGCAGCATCCGCAGTCTCTTTGATTGGTGCGGCTGGATGCCAGCAGCACTTCCAGCGGCAGAGAACTTCTTCAGTCCTTTGTGCCGGATTGATTGAATCACGACTTCATCATAGCGCGTTGCGCATCGCGCGACAGACACGGCTTTTCTGAGGTCTTCGTCACCGTTCAAATGAGACCCGGAAGGGGCGGTTGGGGCAACTGGTAACGGGCTGTTACCAGTTGGGCAATATGAGTCCGCGAACTACGCGCCGCGCTCCCGGACGTCCCGCCGTAGGGCTGTGGAGTCGAGCAGGCCACGCCGGCGCAGAATGCTCTCGCGCCGCACCCGAACCCGTTCCATGAGGCTGCTGGCTTCGGAGGCCTTTCGTCTTGCGCGCAGTGAAGGGGACACGCGGGCCGGTTGGGGTCCGGTGCGGGCACTGGATCGAACGGGGGGGGATTGGGCTACGCTGTGGGACTGCGCGGAGGTCGTCTGCACGTTCTTTGCTTTGCCGAGACGCCGGACGGGATTCGCGTCATTAGTTTCCGCAAAGCCAACCCACGCGAGGTGAGCCGATATGGCAAAAGGAAAGCCGCTGATTGACGCCAAAGACGAGGTCCGGGAACTGACCGCTGGTGATCTGCGCTCGTTTGGCCCGGCGAGGAAGGTCTTGCCGGCATCTCTGAAGCGCAAGGTCGGGATCCGTGGGCGCCAGAAGTCTCCAACCAAGGAGCGCATCACGATTCGGCTGTCGCGCACGGTCGTTCAGAGTTTTCGCGCGACGGGCGACGGCTGGCAGACGCGTGTGGACGTGGCCCTGCAGGATTGGCTGAAGAAGCACAGCCCGGCCGCTTGATCAGGTCCCCGACGCAGGGCAGCCCAGGTTGGCTGCGACGAAGTCCACGAACTACGCGCCGTGCTCCCGAACGTCCCGCAGGATCTACTCCGAGCTACCTGAGGCTGTCTGCAGCGCGGCTCCATAGTCTCTGTACATCTCTCGGCACATAGTTGGAGCGCCCCTTCGCCGACTAACCTCTGGAAGACAACGCAGCCCCGGAGGACCACACCATGCCCCATTCCAGCAGAACCGTCCGCATCGACCAGACGGGCGGGCCCGAGCAGTTGAACCTGGTCGAACTGGCTGTCGGCGAGCCAGGACCCGGGGAGATCCGCATCCGCCATCACGCGGTCGGGCTTAACTTCATCGACGTCTACCATCGCACCGGGCTTTATCCGCTGCCTTTGCCGCAGGCGCTCGGGGTGGAAGGCGCCGGCGTAGTGGAAGCCATAGGCGAAGGCGTCACGCACCTGAAGGTCGGCGATCGCGCGGCTTATGCGGGCGGGCCGCCCGGAAGCTACTGCGAGCGGCGCGTGATGCCGGCGCAGCCCGTGTGCGTTCTGCCCGAGGAGATCACTTTCGAAACCGGCGCCGCGATGATGCTGAAGGGACTGACCGCGCAATACCTCCTGAAACGCACTCAGCCCCAGGGCGGATTGCACCCAGGCGACTTCGTCTTGTTCCACGCGGCGGCCGGCGGCGTGGGGCTCATCGCCTGCCAGTGGGCGAAGGCCTTAGGCCTGCGCCTCATCGGCACCGCCGGGTCAGACGAGAAGTGCGCGTTGGCTCGGGAACACGGCGCCAGCTGGGTGATCAACTACAACAAGGAAGACTTCCTGCCGCGGGTGAAGGAGATCACGGGCGGCAAGGGGGTGAAGGTGGTTTACGACTCGGTGGGCAAAGACACCTGGGACCGCTCTCTCGATTGCCTCCGCCCGTTTGGGCTGATGGCGAGCTTCGGCAATTCGTCAGGCCCGCCTGCGCCGTTCGCTCCGGGCATCCTGGCCGCGAAGGGTTCCATCTACGTCACGCGTCAGACCCTGTTTGCTCACATCGCCACGCGCGAAGCGAATCAGGAAATGGCGGACGACCTGTTCGCGGTGGTGGCGAGCGGAGAGGTGAAGATCCGGGTCGATCAGAGGTTCGCCCTCTCGGAGGTGCGCGAGGCCCACATCGCACTCGAGGGGCGGAAGACCACCGGGTCCACGGTCTTGTTGCCCTAACGATCTGGCGCGCTGCGGATGGACCTACAGTCCACGGCTGCGGCGGCGGACCAGTTCATCGACGCTGAGGCGGCCGCGCGGGCCTGCGTTCTGCTCTCGCACGAACTCCGCCGACACTCCGTGGTCGCGCAAGCGGACGAGGTCGTCCAGCGCAAGGTCGGTATACCCCAGCTCGCGCATGGCCTTCACGAACTCGGGGCCCACCCCGTGGTCCCTGGCGTTGATGAGATCTTCCATCATCAGGGGCACGCGGCTCAGCGCCGCCATCTCGCGCACGAAATCGGCGCCGACGCCGTGATTTCGGGCCTTCACCAGCTCCTGGAGCGAGAGCCCCTTGTGGCCCGCGTCGCGCAGCGCCTTCACATACTCCGGGCCAACGCCGGAGTCGCGTGTCCGCACGAGCTCGGAAAGCGTGAGGTGCGCATAGCCCGCTTCCGCCATGCCTCGGATGTAGTCGGCGTTAACGCCGTGATCGCGGGTGCGAATCAGTTCCTGAAGCGAGAGGTCTTTGTACCCGAGGGCCCGCATCGTGCCGATGTACTCGGGTGTGACGCCATGGTCTCTCGCGCGCACCAACTCGTCGGCCGAGAGGTCCTTGATGCCCGCCGCGGCAAGCCCGACGATGAACTTGAGCGTAACCCCGTGATCGCGGGTGCGGACAAGCGCGTCGAGGCGGCCGAGCTTGTACCCTGCGCCTCCCATGCCTCGCAGGTAGTCGAAGTGCACGCCGTGGTCAGCCGCGCGGATGAGTTCGGCGAGGGTGGGCCGCTCGTAGTTCTGCGCCTTCAGCTCATCAAGATACGCGAAGCCGATGTCGCCGCGGGCGAGTTGATACTGCTCGGTCTTGTTGGGCGCCTCGAAGCCGCGCTTCGCCATCGCCCCCGGGAAAGCGGCGTCCGGACTGAAGTCGAAGGTGCCGGCGCCGACACCGGAGCGAAAGATGCCCTCGAAGGTGATCGTGCCGGCATCGCGCCGAAGGCTGAACTTCGCTGAGCCGCCTTCGCCAGTAAGGATCGAGGGCGAGAAGCCCTCGAGCTGAGCCACGGCGAGGGAGAAACCATGCATTGAGTTCGGTCGGTCGCTGAGCTGGAGATAGATGGTGCCGGCCTCCTCGGAGGCCCGCACCTCGAAAGTGCCGGGGAGCTGAATCTCGCGGCGCTTCTCGGTGCGCTCGGAGTGCTCGAACGGAGGCAGAGGTGCGAGTGGGGCCAGGGGTTTTAGACCGGCAGGCTCCGGCGGAGTTGGGGCGAGCGTCATCTCCGGCGCTTCGGACGATTCGGGGACGATCACCGCCTCGGCCGCCGCGAGGGGGAGGACGAGTAGGGCGGTGGCGACGAGGCCCACCACGCGCGCACGCAGCGTCGGGGTCACGCGGTTCCGCGCGGCGTCGAGGACCGCGAGCATCCGGCCCTCGAGCTGACCACGACGGGCCATGCTCACCACAAGCGCGGGAGAGCGATATCCGCCGAGACTGTAGGCAAGCTCCAGAAGATGCCCGGCGTAGTCGCCGGCCGCCGTGCCGACGGTGAGCACGCGGTCATCGCAAGCGACTTCCCGTTCTACCTTCAGGCGTTCGGCCACCAGCCACACCGCGGGGTGCATCCAGTAGGCGGCGCAGGTCACCTCGGCCAGGAGCTGGGTGAGGCAGTCGCGACGATCGATGTGTGCCAGCTCGTGCAGAAGCACCGCGCGGCGACGGTCGTCGGACCACGTATCGGCAATGGCCGGAATGAGGATGGTGGGCGTGCGCAGGCCGAAGGCCATGGGCATACTGCGGTCGAGGCTGCGAAGCAGGCGGACCGGTTCGTTCACACCCATCGTGACCTCGCACTCTCGGAGCACGGCGCGCCAAGCAGGGTCTTGAACCTCGGTGGACTGACAGACGATTCTCGAAAGCGTCCAACGCCCAAGGGCGAGACGAAGCCCGAGCAGCAGCACGCCCGCCGCATAGATCGCAAGAGCCACACTTCCCCACGAGGTCTCGGCGCGTGGGGCTTCGGCAGAGCGCGACTCGGTGATCGGTGCGCTCGCCGAGGCCGGGGCTGCCCCCACCGACGCCTCGGGCTCGTCCAGGACTACGGTGGGGCCGCTCACCGACTGCGGCGTCAACGCCCCGACACGAATGGGAATCGTGAGGCCAGGCACCGCAACGGAGAGCATCGGCAAGAGCAGAACGCCCGACAGGGCCAGCGTCCACACCAGGTGCCGCGATGCCGCCGATCGGTTTCGAAGCGCCAGCCGGTTGATGGCGAAGGCAATGCCGATGAGAAACGACGACTTGATAAGTAGGGCGAGTACCAGTGAGTTCATCGCTTGTCTCCTGTTACACGGACCTGTTTGAGCAACGTGCTGAGACGCCGGTATTCGGCGTCGGAAAGGGGTGAGCCGCGAAGATCCAGTAAGGCCGCCATGGCCGACCCCGGCGAGTCGTTGAAGAAGGTCCGCACGAGATGCTTGAGCGCCGAGCGGCTGGCCGCCTCGGGGCTGGCGGTTGGGAAGTAGACGAAGCGGGGGCCGTCGTACTCGCGCCGCACCAGGCCGCGCTCGATCATGATCTCGAGAAGTTTCCGCACGCTCGAGGGGCTTGGCGCATCGGGAAGCTCGGCGCGCACGATTTCGACCGCGGCGCCCTGGCGGCGGTGCAGGACGGCCATGATCTGGCTCTCCCGCCTGGTGAGATCGATCGATTTGGTTTTGCTCATTGGGCCGCTTCTTCCTGAGGGGCGAAAATTTTCGCGATGGGCGAAGATATTCGCGCTTCGGCCCGGATGTCAACGACTTTCTAAAATCGGGTTCAGATCCTTGAACGGCGCTCGCGGGCTACAGGCTGCCTCGGGATGGGTAATATCCGACCACGATGAAAACCCGACTGCTGCTCGCCCTGGCCGCCTCGGCCGGCATTCCTGCCCTGGTCGCCGCCCAGCCTTCCGACAACGCCGCCCTCGCCAAGGTGGTATCGGGCCTGGGTCTTAGAACCCTGGGGCCCGGCCTGATGAGCGGCCGCATCGCCGACATCGAGGTGCACCCCGCCGACCGAAGCACGTGGTACGTGGCTGCGGGATCCGGCGGCGTCTGGAAAACGGGGAACGCGGGTGTCACCTGGACCCCGCTGTTCGACGAGCAGCCGTCGTACTCGATCGGCGAGATCACACTCGATCCCACCAACCCGGAGGTGGTGTGGGTGGGCACGGGCGAGAACGTCAGCGGCCGGCACGTGGGATGGGGCGACGGTATCTACCGCAGTCGCGACGCCGGGAAGACGTGGCAGCGCATGGGACTTGCCGCCTCGCAGCACATCGGCCGAATCCTCGTGCATCCCAAAGACGGGAACGTGGTGTTGGTCGCGGCCGAAGGGCCGCTGTGGTCTTCGGGTGGAGAACGCGGCGTGTACCGCACCGAAGATGGCGGCCTCACCTGGAAGCCCGTTCTCCAGATCGACGAGAACACCGGCGTCACCGATCTCGAGTTCGATCCATCAAATCCTGAGGTCGTGTATGCCGCGGCCTACCAGCGCCGCCGTCACGTGGCGGGCTTCCTGTCCGGCGGGCCCAAGTCAGGCATCTGGAAATCCTCCGACAACGGCAAGACCTGGCGTCAGGTCACCACCGGCCTCCCCAAGGGAGACATGGGCAAGATCGGTCTGGCGGTGACGCCGGCCGATCCGAGTCTCGTGTACGCCACCATCGAAGCGAACAACGAGGAGAAGGGCTTCTACCGCTCGCGCGACCGGGGCGAGAGCTGGGAGAAGCGTAACGGCTACATTTCCGGCGGCACCGGCCCTCACTACTACCAGGAGATCGAGGTCTCCCCCACAAACCCCGAACTCGTCTATCAAATGGACGTCTTCATTCAGGTAACCCGGAACGGCGGCGCTACCTTCGACAACCTCGAAACCGGGCACGAGAAGCACAGCGACAACCACGCGCTCGTGATCGACCCCGCCAATGGCCGCCACGTGATCGTCGGTACCGACTCCGGTGTTTACGAGAGTTTCGACGAAGGCAAGACCTTCCGGCACTTCCCGAACCTGCCGGTGTCGCAGTTCTACAAGGTGGCGCTCAATAACCGAGCGCCCTTCTACGACATCCTCGGGGGGGCGCAGGACCTGGGCACCCTGCACGGCCCGTCGCGCACCCTGAACCGCGACGGCATCCGGAACCAGGACTGGTATGTGCCCCTTGGAGCCGACGGTTACGGCGTGGCCTTCGACCCCCGCGATCCCGACATCCTCTACATGATGTGGCAGGAGGGAAACCTGATACGCAAGGACCGTCGGAGTGATGAGGGGCTGGGCATCCGTCCGCAGCCCGCACCCGGAGACCCGGCGGAGCGCTGGAACTGGGACTCTCCCCTGTTGGTCAGCCCCCACAATCCCGACCGGATCTACTACGGCTCGCAGCGACTCTGGCGCAGCGATGATCGGGGCAGCGCGTGGACCGCGATCAGCGGCGACCTCACTCTCGGGCGCAATCGCTACGAGCAGAAGTTCCTGGGGCGGACATGGAGCGTCGACTCGCTCTTCGATCATGGCGCCATGTCGAAGTACGCAACCACGACCGCCATCAGCGAGTCGCCGCTTCAGGCGGGCGTGCTGGTGGTGGGAACGGACGATGGCTTGATCCAGGTGTCGAGCGACGGTGGCCAAGGCTGGACGCGTGCTTCGGCGCTTCCCGGCCTGCCCGCGCTCAGCTTCATCAACGACGTCGAAGCCTCGCTTCACGATGCACGCACCCTCTACGTCGTGGCCGACAATCACAAGAACGGCGACTTCGCTCCGTACGTCTATGAGAGCGCCGACCTCGGCCGGACGTGGCGTTCCATTTCGGGCGACCTGCCCAAAGGCACCATCGTGTGGGCGTTTCAGCAGGATCATGTGCGACCCGACCTGCTCTTCCTGGGAACCGAGTTCGGCATCTACACAAGCCTCAACCGCGGGGTCAACTGGATCAAGCTGAGCGGCGGCGTGCCCACCATTTCGTTCCGCGACATCAAGATCCACCGCCGGGACAACGACCTGGTCGGGGCCAGCTTCGGGCGCGGTTTCTATGTGCTCGACGACTACAGCCCGCTCCGCGAGATCGCCGCGGGCGCGCTGGCCGCTGAAGGGGCCCTCTTCCCCGTGCGCGATGCGTGGTGGTTCGTGCCCTCTCAACCGGGGCAGGCGGCCGGGCGCCCGGAGAAAGGAAGCGACGACTTCACCACGCCAAACCCTCCTATGGGAGCGCTTCTCACCTACTACCTCAAGGAAGCGCCCACTACGTCGAAGGAGGCGCGACAGGCCGCCGAGAAGACACTGCGCGAGAAAGCGGCCGACACGCCCTTCCCGGGATTCGATCGGCTCCGCGACGAGGCTCTCGAAGGCAAACCGAAAGTGCTTCTGGTGGTCTCCGACGCCTCGGGACGACCGGTCCGCTGGATCGAGGGACCGACGAAGGCCGGCCTGCATCGCGTGAACTGGGACCTGCGCGCTCCGAGTCCGGACCCCGTCGACCTGCGTCCTCCCGGATTCAGGGCTCCGTGGGACGTGCCTCCGGTCGGTCCACTCGCCGCCCCCGGACGCTACTCGGCGGAACTGATGGTGGTGTCCGCGAGTGGTGTTCGGCGTATGGGAATTCCCAAGTCGTTCGAGGTGAAGCCCGTTCCCACCGCTCCGAGCGGCACGGACTTCGGGGCCGTTGTCGCCTTCCAGCAACAGACCGCCGAATTGCGGCGACGAGTCGCGGCCACCGAAGCGAAGGTCCGCGACGTGCGCGAGCAACTCCGACACATGCGAGCAGCTCTGCTGCAGTCACCCCGTGCGAACGCCGACCTGTTCGCGCGAGTGGAGTCGGTGAGCAAGACGCTCGCGGGGCTCTCGCTGCGGCTGTCCGGCGACACCGCGCGCGAGGCGCTGAACGAGTCGGACGCGCCTTCCATCAGCGGCCGCGTAGGAGAGGTGATGGGCGGGCACTGGGAGACGAGGCAGATGCCCACCGCCACCCAGCGGCGCGATATCGAGATCGCGGCGGGCGCGCTCGAGACGCTGACGCGCGACCTGAAGGCGCTGATCGAGGGTGACCTGACGCGCCTCAAGGCCGGCTTCGAGGCCGCGGGCGCGCCCTGGACCCCGGGGCGTTGAGCATGTGCGTAGTCAGACCGCGCGGCCACGGCGCACGCCATCGGCGCGGGCATGGGGGCGCCCTCATGCGGCGGCCTAGCATTCCGGGTGGCGTGCGTCCTCGCCCGAGCGAAATTTGAATACGCCGCGTGGATAGACCCGGGGCGCGATCTTCCAATAGCGCGCGCAGTGCCGCAAGAAGCGATCGAAGTCCGCAAGCGCCATCGGGCGCAGGGGCGCCGCCCTGTTCATTTCCTCAATCGAGCGGAATTTCTGGACCGGCACGTTAGTCCTCGTCATCCTTCAGGTTGAACCGCTCGCGCAGAGCCGCCGCGTCCTGATGGTCCCTGGGCCGCACGGTGTTTTTCTTCATCCGATACAGGGCCAAGGGCGTGGCGACGCTCACGCGGGTGCCCTCGATCTCCTTCGTCTCAGAGGCGATCGTCTCGAAACTGGCGACCTCCCCGAGTCGGGTCAGGATGTCGAAGTAGAGGTCGCCGCTCGGCGGGTAGTAGCGCACGGCGGGGTCCCGGTCCATTCGTGAAGGATAGCGTCCCGAGCGACCCAAGCGGGTCTTCCTTGTCCTGTTACAAGGATGAGTCCAGTCGGAGGATCGGGTAGAGATGGCGCCGCTCGTCATAAGAAGCATGTCGGCGGCAGAAGAAGTCGAGTCGGGCGGCTGGATCAGCGGCAAACGCCGGGTCATCCTGCAGCTTGCGTGCGAATTCGGCCTGCAGGCCCGCATCCGAGTCGAATATGGCTTTGGCAATTTGCTCCGCCACATAGGGCTCGATCTGTTCCTTCTGCTCGAAACAGGCGTTGAAGAAACCCCAGGCGCCCAGAGAGTCCGGAGCCTGAGGCTCGAGGAGCGCCACGATGAGCCGCGACCGCGGCTGGGCAATAGGCACGAACAGCGAACCTGCGGGCACGTCCCGCTGCGTCACCCCCCACTCACCGCTCAACGCGACTCGCTGACGTCCTTCAAAGGGTTCGGGTGAGAACTGCGCTCGTGCGATGCGAAACTCCTCTACCTGCACCTTTCCAAGCGGCTGGCGGAGGGTTTCAAAAGCGATGCCGTGCAGCGTCAACTTCATTCCGACGATCTCCGCGTGTTCCGCGGGCACGACGTACCCCCCGCGCGGCGCCCGAACGACCAGCGAGGCCTCGACCCGGTCACGGAGTGGGACGCGCCAGATCTGGGGCGTTTTCGGATCGTAGACCGTCATCAGGTCCCCGGAAATCGGCGAGAGGCTGCGGGTGTAGGCGTAGCCGCGGAACTCGATGATCCGCGCATTCGCGCCGTCGGCTTGACTCTCGGCTTGGCCTGCCTTGGTGTGCTCGCGCCACGATGAGCTGTAGTCGAGCGTCATTTCGACCCCGCCGAGATGAGCCGCGGCGCTGTCGGCCTCACGCGCTTCCCGCAGCCATTGTTCCCCGTGCAGGCCGACGAGCTCCACCAGGCCGATGATGGTATTCCGCGTGACTCGAACGCGAGTGGCGTAGTCTTTCCAGGAGTGAGTCTCGACCAGCACGGTGAAACGATTGCGCTGCGGGAAATAGCCGGTCGAGAACCGCGGCGAATAGACAGTGAGCACGAAGCCCGAGGCCGGGTCATCGGTCCTCGCCAGATCGGGATAGAACGGCAGGGGCAGCGAGCCCTGCGCGGCCAGTTTGCCGATGAGGGCGTCGCGTAGTTGCGTGCCGCTCGCCCGCAACCCCACGTCGCCTTGATTGATGGGTTCCACCTGGAGCGAGATGTCGGGTTCGAAGTCGGCGCCATCGGTCACATGGAGATCCGCGCATACCAACGGATCCCACTGGTTGAGCAGCCGCAACATGGCCTGCATCTCCGGGGCGTCCGCCTTCATGTAGTCGCGATTGAGGTTCAGATTGTGCGCGGTCGCGCGCCAGCCGGTTTCCTCGGGCCCGTTCTGATTGGGGCGATTGGCACGACCCATACGCTCGTGTCCGTCCGTATTGAAGGCGGGCACGAAAAGCACGGCCACACGGTCGAGAACGCCGCTCGCGACTTCCCCGCTGAGCAATTCCCGCAGGGCAATGAAGCCGGCGTCTTTGCCGTCGCTTTCACCCGGGTGAATGCCCCCCTGAAGCATCAGCAGCGGCACGCCCCGGCGTCGCAGTTCCGCGGGGTCCAGGCTCCCCGCCCGCGAAACCACAAGGGCCATGAGCGGACGTCCCTGCGCTGAACGCCCGTACTCAAAAACGCGCGCGGCCTCGCGCCACTTGTGAGAGAACGCCGCGCAAAGTCGCTCGACTTCATCAATGCGACCGGTTCTCCGGAAGTCGGACGTCTCCGCGATGGTCAGCAGGCCCGGCAGTTCAGTATTGTTCATATTCCGATATCGCCAAAGACTTTCGCATGCGCAATAGGGATCGGCAAGAGCAGGGCGCGCGCCTGGCGATTGACGCGGGGATTGACTGGCAAACCGCGCTCGTTTCACTTACGCTCCATCTCGTGATGTCCTCCGATGCGGGCAACGACAAGGTCTCGGGCGACGCGCGTCCGCAGACAGCCGTCGCGGTGATGCGCGGCCGGCAATAGGCGCGAGTTTCCTCAGGGTTGGTGGCAGGCCCCGATGAACCTGCTGCGATTCATCACCGGGGACTCGGCCAACATCTACGCGACCTTCATCCAGGCCGTGGGGCTTTGGATGTTTGGTCTGCTGCTGGTGGTCCTGGCCCGCTCGGTCAACCGGGACTGGTTCGAGCACTTCGCGCGGGGCTTCGTCTTTCTGGCCCTCGCCATCAGTTCTCTTCGTGTGGCCTTCGCCCTGGGCCCCCACTACGGTCGCGCCTTCTTCTTCATCTACTTCCTGGGCGAATACCTGTTTCTCTATTTCCTCATCGCCGGGGTGAGACGGCTGGCCGGTCTGGCTTCGACGGGACGAGTCGGAGCCGTGGCCGGTCTAGGGGCTTCAGCCGCCGCCGTCTTGTCTTACGTGCCCGATTTCTCGACCGCCTTCGTTGTTCAGGCGGCGATCATGGCTTTGGGCCTGTTCGCGGCCCTCGGCGTCATGCTGCGCGCTCCCCTGGCCGCGATTCCCGGCTTTGGCCTGCACCTGTTGCGTCTATCCCTGTTTGTGCTGGGGGTGGGCTTCGCCCAGTACGTGCCGGTGTTGCTGGCGGTTCTATTGGTGGGACGCGGACTACCAGGAATCTACGCGGCGTTCCTTCCAGTGTTCGATCTGTTGTTCGAAGCGGCGCTGGCCTTCGCGATGATCGTAACCGGCATGGAATCGGTTCAAGGCCAGCTCAAGGCGACGAACGCAAGCCTCGAAGAGGCCCGGTCGAAGCTCGACGTGCTGGCTCGAACAGATCCCCTCACGGACCTGATGAACCGGCACGCCTTCGCCGCGGTGATCGATGGCCCCGCGCCGAATGGCCTCGCCTCCGGGTCGATCGCGGTCATCGACCTGGACGGTTTGAAGGCCATCAACGATACCCACGGTCACGCCGTCGGCGACCAGGCAATCCGGGCCTTCGCTTCGGCCTTGCGCGCCAGACTCCGCGGCGACGATCTCATTTTCCGGTGGGGCGGCGACGAGTTTCTAGTGATTGTGTTCGGGCTTTCGCCCGCCGAGACGCGCGAGCGTCTGAATGAGGTGGGTTCGGTCGTTTTCCCGGCTGACGGGATCGGGGATCTGTCCGTGCGCGGTTCGTTTGGCATGGCGCCGTTCGCATCGATTGAAGGGCTTCGTGCCGCCGCGGCCACGGCGGACGCCGCGATGTACGAGGCGAAGCGCGGCCGGGGCCGAAGCCTTGAGCCCCGGAACCCCGGTGGTCCGGCCCCTTCGAACATCTGAGAAACTCTCGCGATGAAACACCGATTCCTCGTGTCCCTCGCGGCGGCGGTGACGGCGCTCGCCACCCCCGACCTCTCGCTCGCACAGGCGAAGAGGGTCTACATCTCGGTCGACATGGAGGGCATCAGCGGAATCTCCGGCGACGACCAGCTCTCTTCGGGCGGCGCCGAATACGGCCGCTCGCGGAAGCTGATGGTCGAGGACGCGAACGCAGCGATACGGGGTGCGCTTGCGGCCGGAGCCACCGACATCCTTGTGAATGATTCCCACGGCGGCCAGCGCAATCTGTTGCCCGAGGACCTGCACCCAAAAGCTCGCCTCATCTCCCACAGCTTCAAGCGGCACGGGATGATGGAAGGCCTCGATGATTCGTTCGATGCGGTCATCTACATCGGGTATCACGCCAAGGCCGAAACACCGGCGGGTCTCTTCGCGCATACCGGATCGGGCGTCGTGCGCGACCTCGAAATCAATGGCCGTTCGGTGGGCGAGGGTGGCCTCAACAGCGCTCTCGCCGCCTGGTACGGCGTGCCGGTCATCCTCGTCACCGGGGACGATGTGGCGATCCGCCAGGTTCAAGACACTGCCCCGGGCGCGCGTGGGGTCGAGGTGAAGCGGGCGATCAATGTGCGCGCGGTGGAGCTGAAGCCGCTCCAGAAGGCGCGCGAGGAAATCGAACTCGCGGCGCGTGAGAGTGTCGCTGCGGCGGCCCGGCCGAAAGCCGACCGCCCCGAGCAGTATCGCGTTCGCATGCGTTTCCGGAACTTCATCATTCCCGAAATCGCGGGGGCTTTCGAGGGCATCGAAGTCGAGGCGCCTGACACTGTGGTGTTCACACGAAAAACGATGCCCGAGGCCTACCGCCTCATTCGTGTGCTGTACCGCTACCTCGACTCAAACTAGACAGACCGGTACCGGCAGCGCCCTTGGGGAAGCCGGCCCTCGGCGCTACAGCGTGCCAGGGGTAGACTTTCGGCCTCCCCCTAAATGCCGTTCTCTTGACCGCGCGTCCGTCCGAGCCTCCCAAGATCAGACAACCGCTCTCACTTCATGACCCTCGTGTGTCCGTCGTGCGCCGCGCCCATTGAACACGGCGAAGAGGTGTGTCTTGCCTGCGGCCGGTCGCTCAGCGCCCTTACCGTCGGGTCGGTGCTCGCAAATCGCTATGAGCTGCGCGCCATCCTCGGCAAGGGCGGCATGGGCCTCGTGTATCGCGCCTTCGACACTCTTCTCGAGGAAGAGGTTGCGATCAAGGTTCTGCGAACCGACCACTCCACGAACCCCGACAAGGTTCGCCGGTTCCGCGGCGAGATAAAACTCGCCCGCAAGGTTTCCCACCCTAACGTCTGCCGCATCCACGACTATGGCGAGGAGGGCCCGCTCGGCTACATCTCGATGGAGATCCTCGCCGGGCAGGATCTCCAGAAGACGCTCAAGGACAACCCTGCGGGCCTCCCTGAAAGCGAAGCGATTTCCGCGATTCTCCAAATCGCGGCCGGCCTGCAGGCGATCCACGATGTCGGCATCCTCCATCGCGATCTCAAGACCGCTAACGCGACTCGGGACGAGCGTGGAGTCGTCCGCCTCGTCGACTTCGGGATCGCCAAGGATCTACTCTCGGAGGGCCAGACGGCCGCGGGAGAAGCGTTTGGAACCCCCGAATACATGAGCCCCGAACAGTGTCGCGGCGACTCACTGGACTTTCGCAGCGATGTCTACGCGCTCGGCGTGCTCGCGTTCGAACTCTTCACCGGCGAACTCCCGCTCAAGGGATCCACCCCGATAGCAACGCTTTACAAGCAGCTTCAGGAGTCGCCGTCCTTTGATGCCGAACCCGGGTCGCGCGTCCCCCGCAGCTGCGTACCGATTCTGAAGAAGGCCCTCGCGAAGGCGGCCGCCGACCGTTACCCCTCGGCCCAGGAGTTCGCCCAGGCCCTGCGCACCGCCGCGATCGCCGACCGTCCGGTCACCTCCCCTAGGCCCCGGCCCGCGCCGACCGCGTCGGATTCGACCACGCCCTCCGCCGAGGCTCATATCTGGGTGCCGGGCCAGACCGACGCCCGCCGCGATGAACGCATCTATCTGCCCACCGACGTTCTGCTGAGGAAGCTCGGCCCCGAGGGCTCGCCACTCAAGGAAGAGAGGACGGTCGCCCACGATCTTTCGAGAAGTGGCATGCGGATTCTCACCAGCTGGTCCGATCTCGAAAAGGGAGACAGGGTGAAAGTCGTCGAAGTGGGCGGCGACTTCTCGACCGGGGCGATCGTTCGTAATGTGAGTCGCGGCACCGATCACATCACCCGCGTCGGCATCGAGTTTCTGGACAAACGCGCGCCGGACCGCCTGGTTGGCACGGACAAGACGAATCGCGGCGGGCCGAAAGGCGTGCCGCCCAGTTCCCCGGCCCGAAATTCCGGCCCCTCGCCTGCCATCGCCGACTCGCGGCGCTTCACGCCGGGTGCAAGATCGGTGATTCCACCGCCGCCCGGCCCCGGGGGAATTCAGGAAGAGATCGCGAAGGCCAGGCGCCTCATCTCCGAATCGCGTTTGTGGGAAGCGCTCCAGAGCCTGACCATCGCGCAGGAACTGGCCTTGGGGACAAGAGACGCCATACCGATCCGGATCATGATCGCGGAGACCCAGGCCTTAAACCCCGCCCTCGTCCGGGCCGCGCAGTTGAACCTCGAAGAGCTCTCGCACCTCGAGCCGAAGGAGCCTCTGGTCCACGCGGCTCTGGGTCGGATCTACCGCTCCGCGGGCCTTATCGCTCAAGCGCACGGCGCCTTCGACCGCGTCCTCTCGCTAGAGCCCACCAATCAGGAAGCGACAAAGGCCATCGAGGAGTTGAAGCACGCGGCCTCCGGCCCGAGATAGAGGGCATCACTCGTCCTCTGGGCGCCGCCTGACCGGCGTCCGAGCCCCGTGACCTAGAGCGGCGAGCGGCGGAACTCGTAGCCGCGTCCGTCCGTGGGCCCGAAGGTCTGGGCTCCTTCGGCATCGTACCCACGATCCAGGCTCACGATGACGTCCTTCGTGATTCTCAAGGTTGACGACACGTAGGCAGACTCCTTCGAGGCCGACTTGCAGGACCGCAGGGACGTGGAGCCCGCGTAGCCCTCACCTTGCCGTTCGAGCAGGACGTCACATCCCTTCTCCCTGGTGAGGTCGCTCGGGGTCAACTGGCTCAGCATCTGGGGGGTGGCGGCCAGCAGAACCCTCACTCTCTCGTCAATCGTGAACACTTCGAGCCGGATCCCCTTCGCGCCCTTGCTCAGCCGATAGACGCGCTGGCGATAGGGCTCGGCCTGGCCCTCGAGGCGATTCTCGACGTAGAGATAGAGCCCGTCCTCGAAGGTGACCGGGTCCTCCACCGGGCGCGCCACCATCAGCGCCACGTCGTGCTTGTACGCCGTGCCGGCGGCCCGGTCGGCCTCGGCCTGGGCGCGGGTATCGAACGAACCCACAAGCCACTCGGCCACCTCCACGACGTCGCGATCGACGCGCCCTCCGAAGGCCATGGACGCGGTCAACAGAATCACGCCGAGGCTGCTGAGAAGAGGGGTCACGGATCGCAACATAACTCCTTCGGCCTCGATTCGGGCCGACGGCTCACTTCAATGGCTTGCTCGCTTCCTCACCAGCCTCATCGTCCTCATCGCCCACACCCCGCTTCAGCCAGGCCGCACGCACCGGAGGAGGCATCTTCGAATGAGGACCGCGCACCGAGCGCCAGACAATCTCGTTCAGGAGGAGATCGGGGGCCCGGTCGGCCTCGGCGAGATTCATCTCCTGCGACTCCCGAGCGCCCCAGGCCCGAGGGTCGTTCATCTCCGTGATGTCAATCCGCGGAGGCAGAGCCTGGTAGGGAGCCGTGTTCGCGGTCCGCGCGAACGCGTTGTAGGCGGGGGTGGCGGCCGCGTCGTATTGCGAGAGCGGCTCGAGGCCCAGGATCAACTCCATGGTCCGCAGGAAGCCCGAGGTCGTATAGAGGGTGCTGTCGACCAGTCCCTTGCGCTGGGTGTAGGGACTGATGATGAAGCCAATGGAACGGTGCGCGTCCACGTGGTCAGAACCATTCTGGGCATCGTCCTCAAGCACGAAGATCGCGGTCTCCTTCCAATAGCGGCTCTTTGAGATGGCTTCGACCAGGCGGCCCAGAGCATGGTCGTTCTCGGCGATCATGGCCCGCGGTGTCTTCGACCCGGGGCGGGTGCCGGCGGTGTGATCGTTTCCCAGCCGCAGGATATTGAGCCTGGGCAGAGTGCCGTTCTTTTCGAACTCGCGGAACTCCTCGAGCCAGACGTCGATCCGCTGGTTGTCTGGAATGCTGAGGTTGTAGGGCGGATAGGTCGGATGGACGTGATCCTTGAGGCCGGGAACCGAGCCTCGGTACGGCGGCTTCATTCCACCTTCGTCCCAGCGGATCTCCGCTCCAGGTATCGAGAACTCTCCGTAACTGCGGTACGAAACTCCTTTACGCGCGGCCGCATCCCACAGATACCCCCGCGGACCGGCGGCGAGGTTTCCGTACTGGTTCCGCATCGCCCCGCCTCCTTCGGAAAGATAGCGGCCCTCGCGGCGGCCGTAGTTCATCGGCCAGATTTTCTCGACCGCATCCGTGGCCCAGGCGCCGGTGGAGAAGGCATGGCCGTCATAGCTCACCTCGGCGTCGACATAGAAGTTGTCGAGCAGAACGAACTGACGGGCCAGAGCGTGAGCATTCGGCGTGGTCTGCTCGCCGAAGAGAGTGAGTGACGGGTCGCCGTTCCCTTGCGGGAGGTCGCCCAGAACCTGGTCATAAGTCCGGTTCTCGCGAATCACATAGAAGACGTGTTTGATCGGCGAAGGCGCGCCGACTTTGCGGGGGATGACGGAGCGCAGCGGTGCCTTGGCCGGGGCCAGTTGTGACTTGCCGGTGTCGGGCGTGACGAACAGCGCAGTTGCGGTGTACTCCTTGAGTTTTGTGGCACTCGGAGTATCGAGAGTGGTGAGCGACCCCCAGAGCATCGAACCGATGTACTCCGGGCCCTGGTTGAGTCCAGGCTGCCGGCCCCGCGGGTTGGCCGCGGAGGCAAGACCTTTCCCCGAAAGGATGAAGATCTTCGATCCGTCCTTCGAATAGCGGACGCCGGTGGGATACCAGCCAGTGGGGATGAAGCCCTCCACTTCGCCCTTGCCGTCGTCCTCGATTTCTATGACCGCGATGGTGTTGTTGTCGGCGTTCGCCACCAGAAGGGTCTTGCCGTCAGGCGACAGGTCGAGCGCGTTCGGGGTGGCGCCCGGCGGCATGTTGGGAAAGGGCGCGATGCTGATCTGCTCGGTGGCGTAGGCCTGGTCGAGGTCGATGTTCCACACCGCATTGGTGTTGGCGCAGGCCACGAACAGCCGCTTGCCATCCCGGGAGAAAGCCATGGCGTTGGGATGCTCTCCCACTTCGATCTCGTGCTTGAGGGAGAGGTCGGCGGCGTTGAAGACCATGACCCGAGCACCGCCCCACAGGGACAGGTAGACCGTGGCCGAATCGGGCGAAACGAGAACGGTGTAGGGCTCAGCTTTCAAGTCGATTGTCTTGACCACCGCACGGGTCTCGAGGTCGATGGCATGGAGCTTCTCGCCCAATACGTGGACGGCATACAGGCGTTGGCCGTCCGGCGACACCGCGAGGCCGCCCACGAAGCTGTCGTTCGCGGGCTTGGGGAGGGCGAAATCCCCGGCCTTCTTCAGGGCGCCTCGGTCCCAGGAGAACTCGTCCACCCGGTTCTTGGCGGAGCCCGAGGAAAACAGACGCTTCCCATCCGGGTGAAAGCTGAGACCGAGCCAAGCCGACTCAAGCGCCACGCGCTCGCGCGTGATCTGCTTGGTGTGGTCGTACACCACGAGGTTGGGCTGGCTATAGCCGTTGTTGGTGACGATGACGTGATCACCATCGGGGCTCACCACCATGTTCATGGGGAGGTCGCCCACCGTGAAGTGCTGACCGACCGGAGAAATCTTCCAGCCATTGGGCAGAAGGGTGACCTTGGGCTCCTTCAGAGCGGCCTTCTGAGGCGCGGCCCACGCAGTCGCGGCTGAAAGGACCACCAGGACCAACGTGCTCGTGAATTGGATCTTCATGACCGACGCCTCCGCGGCAGCGAGGAGGCGTCCTCCATCAACGAGGAATACCGTGGTGGGTTCGCATACCCCTGGTCCGCGAGCGGAGCATATTCGGTCACGAGCCGACTCGGGGGGCGAAGCGGCGCACGCACTGGTAGGCGAGCCAGCCCGCGGGCCCGAACATGAAGGTCAGGAACAAGCAGGGAACCACCCACAGGTGCGGAACGCCGCGTTCGCGGGCATCCTGCACTTCCCAGGTGCCCACGAGGAGGTCGAAGGCGAGGTAGTGGACCCACCCTGCCAGCAACAGCCAGGGATTCGCGAAGAGCAGGGCCACGCCCTCCAGGGACGAAAACGACCCTGGCCCGCCCCAGTTCGACAGGATGAGTGCGGCATAGACCACGGCCAGGACGGTCGGAACGGCCATCCCCGCAATCCACTTCGCCACCCATCGCTTCCCCGGCAGCAGCGCCAGGGCCACCCAGGCGAGCAGGGCCAGGAGGTTGACGATCGAGAACAGGCGTTCGGGACCGGGCATCACCGTCCACCTCCGCTGACCATCCGAACATCCGGCCCGAGGTTCAAGAGAGGAACCCCCATGCGCGCTTGCGCCAGAAGGAAGACGAAGATGAGCGCGTACACACAAGCGACGGACTGAACCACGGCCACGTTGCCGGGGTTGGGTCGACGGCTCAGCAGAAATGCGAGCAAGGGCAGCGCCTGAAGCGCATGGAGCCCGAAGAAATGGGGTACGCGAAGGTCGCCATGACGAGTGCTCCAGCCCACTCCCGGCAGACCCGGTCCGCCATCGGGTCCGCCTACGGTGTGAGCGCCCACCACGGTGATCCGGCCCGTGGCTTTGATCTCCGTCATCTGCTCCGGCGTGGGTCCGGCGGTCATGAGGCCTCCGACGGATGCGCCCATGATGGTGATGGTCATCCCCGCGCGGAGGGCCCATCCCATCGCCGCGTCCGCGAACTGGTTTCGCCACAGCGCGATGGCCACCGCCACGGTCGAGAGGGTCTGAGAAATGATGGCGACGCCCATGATCGAGAAGAGTGCGGCGTCAAACGCGGTCGCGACGTTGAAGTGGCTCGTCGTTCCTCGAAAGGCCTGGAGAGCGATCACCGCGACCTCCACCAGCATGACGGAGGCCGTGACCCGCCCCACGATTCGGCGGGTGGAGGGCCAGTGCGTGAGATGAGTGAAGACCCAGGCGAGAGTCAGCGAATAGATCGCGGTGGACAGCGCGAACTTCGCGGGCTTGAGCCAGGCCGGGGCGCCCAAGATCTCGCGAGGATCCAGAACGAGGAGGACGCCGAAGATCGGAAGCAGGAAGAGCAGGCCAACGCCCGTGCCGGTGAGGAGTGGGTCGACCTTCCAGAGGGGCTGGACCAGGTCCAGCAGGGCGCCTGGATACAGGGCCGCGGGGCGCGGGGCGCCTCCGTTCCGGGGCAGGGCGTGAGTCAGGGTGGCAGTGGTCATGGTGGGCAGGTTCTCCGGCGCCCTCGAGGGGCGCAATGTTGTCGTTGTCAACATAATCTAGCGGGACTATGTTGACACTGTCAACACCTATCGCCAGAATAGCCGCGTGCCCAAAGGCGTGTCGCGTGCCCGAACCCCCCAAAAGGCGGACGCTTACCACCACGGCGACCTGCCTCGGGCCATGCTCGCGGAAGCAGTGAAGACCATTCAGAAACGGGGCGTCGATGCGTTGACCCTCCGCAGTGTGGGGGAAAACCTCGGCGTCTCGCGTACGGCGCTCTATCGGCATTTCGCGAACAAAGAGGCGCTGCTCGGGGCCGTGGCTCACGAGGGTTTCCGCAAGCTCCGGACGGAACTGTTCGATGCGTGGGACCAGGGGGGACGGGGCCGCGCGGGCTTCGAGGCCATGGGCTCGGCCTACGTCGGCTTCGCGGTGCGCCACCCCTCCCACTACCGGGTCATGTTCGGAGGCGTGCTCCGATCAGGCGACGCCGCGCTGCCCCCGGGTGACAAGACTGTCGACGCCTTTGGCGTGCTGGTGGACGCTCTGATTGAACTGCAATCCGAGGGGCTGGTGCGCGAAGACCCGCCTGAGCAACTCGCCCTCTTCGTATGGTCGGTCGTGCACGGCGTGGCCATGCTGGCGCTCGACGGGGTCCTCCAGACCCCTGAAGCCACCGCTACGCTGAGCCGCTTTGCCAACGAGCGCCTCTTCTCGGGAATCGCCCATCCCGCGGGCCTTTCCGGACGCGACACGACCCCGCCTTCGGATGGTTAGCTAAAGACCCCGTTCGGACGAACGGCCCTTGGTCCACGCGTCGACCCGCGGGTCCATGATCCTGAACCACAGCGGCGGCACGAGTGCGACAAGGAGCATCGCCGCATAGCCGCTTGGAAGTTGAGGCGCTTCGCGCTCATCCCAGTGGCGCAGCATTTCGTACGGCCGGCTCGCGAGATAGTGGTGATCCGAGTGGCGGGCGAGGTTGAACAGATACAGATTGGAGACGCGGTGACTCGAGTTCCAGGAGTGCTCCGGTCCCACCCGCTCGTACCGGCCCGGCTTGATCTCGCGCCTGGTGAGGCCGTAGTGCTCGAGGTAGTTGATGACCTCGAGCAGGGTGACGGCGATGGCGCTCTGGGCGAAGAAGACTGCAACCCCCACCGCTCCGAAGCCGGCGGCGAGCGCGGCGTAGACGATGGCCATCACGAGGGGCATGCGCAGCCTTCGGTCGGCCAGGGACCACGCGATCCCGCGCCGGGCGACGCGCTCGGTCTCGATCCTCCACGCCGAGAGGGCGCCGCCGATGATGGAGCGCGGGATGAACGCGAACACGCCTTCACCGCGACGCGAGGACGCCGGATCGCTCGGGGTGGCCACGTGACGGTGGTGACCAAGCACATGCTCGATGCAGAAATGCGCGTAGCTCGCCTCGGTCATCAGGATCTCGGCCAAAGCGCGGGGGAATCGGCTCGCCCGGTGCATCAGCTCGTGCGCGATCACGATCCCGCCCGATCCGGAGATCACCCCGAGGGACACGGTGAGACCGACCATCTCGACCGGTGGCGCGTCTCCTCGGGTAACCCGCTGAAGCACGAGAAGGATCGCCGCGGTCTGGACCGGAACGAAGAGCCACAAGGCGAGGTCCCACGTCCAGCGGAGTCCGGACGGCGAACCAAGAGGGTTGGCGGCGTGGGTCCCTACACGATCGTCGAGCACGGGCAGGAGGCCGAAGATGAAGGCCACGGGCAGGAAGGTCCAGACACCGCCGAGGACGGCTCCAAGCGCCAGCAGCGCGGGCCCGACGTAAGCGAGGAGATGACCTACCTTGTTACCCGTCATCGGCGCTTCCTTTCTCGGCGAGTTTGGGAAGGAAGCGGGTTCGCTTTCCGGCGGGGCAAGACTTTCGGCGCGGGCGGCTTCTTCCGGCCGACCGCGACCTTCCCCTTTGGAAGCCTTCGAGCGGGCTGGTCCTTCGGCGCGGCCTGGGACCCCAGATCAAGGCCGAAGAGTTCTTCAAGTCCGTCTGTGTTCAGCACCCGATGGGACGCCGGGACCTTTCCCGGCTTGGCCAGGGCGGCGCCGGCCTGGGCGATCAGATCCTTCTCGTCGACCTGGCGAAGGGTGAAGAAGAGTTCGGGCGACCGGTCGAGCCGTGCGCCCACTCCGTAAAGTGACGCGGCCACGTGTTTGCACATCGAGGCCCAGTCGGGGCAGCTGCACGAGAAGGTCATCTCCGTGGGGGTGGGAAACAACCCGGTTCGGGGCTGGCACAGGCGCTCCATCACACCCTTCGCGAAACGGCCCTGCAGAAGCTCGACCACCGAATCGATGGCGCCGGCGCTTTGCGCGCACAGCGACACCCACTTCTTGGGAGGCAGAGGCTCGACCTCGATCTCCACGGTGTACAGGGAGNNACGGTGTACAGGGAGGAACCGCTCACCCGAGCCGTCACCTTGCCCGCGGCGAGGGCGAGATCCACCACGGAACCGTTGCGAACATACGTGCGTCCGCGCGGAAGACGGTTCGCGTAGTCGCTGTAGCTCTCGAGATTGTCGCACCAGGCTTTTCCCCAGAACGTGGTGGCGATCTTTCCACCCTCGATCACCACCGCCTGGGTAGGTCGGCCGGTCTTCTTCTGGAGACGCGCCATCTCCTGCGCGGCCTGACGCCTGCGCGCGGCCACCGGGACGTAGGGCTTCCATTCGAACCTCATGCCATCACTCCCCTGCCGCCGAGGCGAGGTCGAGCGACACGAGCCGCAGCAGTTCCTGGTCGGAGAGAGATGTGAGGTCGAGTTCGGCTTCGCCCTCGATCAGGTCCTTCGCGAGCCTCCGCTTCGATTCAATCAACGCGTCGATCTTCTCCTCCAGGGTGCCGCGACACACGAACTTATGGACCAGCACGTTGTTCTTCTGGCCGATGCGGAAAGCGCGATCGGTGGCCTGAGTCTCGACCGCAGCGTTCCACCAGCGATCGAAGTGAACCACATGCGACGCCGCGGTGAGATTGAGCCCGGTTCCGCCCGCCTTGAGCGAAAGCACAAAGAAGGGGATGGACTCATCCTCCTGAAATCGGTTCACCAGCTCCTGACGCTTCTTCACCGCGGTGTCCCCGTGCAGCACAAGGCCGGCGCGGCCGAACACGGTGGCGAGGAACGCGGCGAGCGGCCCGGTCGCCTCTTTGAACTGAGTGAAGACCAGCACCTTCTCCTGCCTGGCCGCGATGACTTCCGTGATCTCGCGAAGTCGCGCGAGCTTGCCGCTGTCCTTCTCGCCCCAGCCGCCGTCCCCCAGCCACATGGAGGGATGATTGCAGATCTGCTTCAGCCGCACCAGATACGCGAGGACCAGGCCGCGGCGCTTGATACCCTCGGTATCGGCGATGCGGAGGCCCAGCTCCTTGACGCTTTCTTCGTAGAGGGCCGCTTGAACCCGGGCCAGCGCGCAATAGGCCTTCACCTCGGTCTTCTCGGGCAGGTCGGCGATCACGCTCTTGTCTGTCTTCAGGCGCCTCAGGATGTAGGGCCGAACCAGTTCACGCAGAGGCCCGTAGGAGCCGGCGGGGGCGGCGGCCATGCCCTTCACATAGCGGCCGAACTCCTTCTGGGAGCCGAGCAGGCCGGGCAGGAGGAAATCGAAGAGCGACCACAGATCGCCGAGCCGGTTCTCGATGGGCGTGCCGGTGAGGGCGATCCGAGAGCGCGCCTTGAGCGCCTTCACCGCCTGGGTTTGCCGCGCCCCCGGATTCTTGATGGCCTGCGCTTCATCAATGATCACGAGGTCCCAGTTCATCGAGGCGAGGCGTGGAACCCGGAGCAACGAACCATAGCTCGTGATGACAAGATCGACCTTGGACATCTCGGCGGTCGACAGCGCGGCCAGTTTGTCGGCCGACATCACGGAAGTGTGCGCGATCCGAGCCGCAAGGGTAGGCGCGAAGCGTTCGATCTCCGCTGCCCAGTTCGCAAGCAGCGAGGCGGGGGCCACCAGCAGGCTCGGCGCTTTCTTCAGAGGCGCGACCACCGCCTTGCGCTGTACCAACATCAGGGCCAGTACCTGAATCGTCTTGCCCAGACCCATGTCATCGGCGAGGCACGCGCCGAGACCGAGTTCAGACAACAAGTGCAGCCACCGAACCCCCGCCTCCTGATAGGGGCGCAAGGTTCCGCGAAGCTCGCGGCCAGGGTGAACACGGGCGAGACCCTCGGGCGAGCGGAGGCCGGCCAGGCGTTCGGCAAGCCAGGGTCCCGCGGAAACCGCCGACCAATCCGCCTCAGCGCGCTCTGAGACCTCACCTGCCGTCTCGCCGATGGCCGCACCCGCGAGCATGCGCATGGCGTCGACAAAGCCGAAGCCCCCCTCCTTGGCCAGGCGTTCGGCCGCTCGGAAGCGATCGAGGGTGTGTTGAAGGCGTTCTCGATCGACCTCCACCCACTGGCCGCGCAGGAAAGCGAGCCCGCTGGTCGCGGCCAGCAGCGCCTTGGCCTCGGCGGCGGTGAGCGGCTCTCCATCAAGGGTCAGCTCGGCGCGAAAGTCGAGCAGGGCGTCCTGCCCGAGCCCTGCCGGCTCCTTGCCGCCCACCGTACCCTTAACCCGGGGCCGGGGCGGGCGTCCGGCGCGCCAGTTCGCGGGCATGCGCACCACCACACCCGCGCGCTCGAGCTCATGCACATCGGCGAGCATGCGAAAGGCCTCCTGCGGCGACCAGCGCAGGGGGTGAAAGATCTCCCCCGCATCCACCATCTCCCGCAGCCACGCGCAGTGCTCCGCGGCGCGTTGAACCGGCACGAGAAGGGCGAGAAGGCGCTCGTTGTTCCCCGCACCAGCGTATTCCCGTAAAGCCTGGCCCAACGGTTGATGCCTCGCCTGGCCGGCCCCTCCGAGTTTCTGGGTGTAGGTGGCGATGAAGGCGAAGGGCGCGTCCGGATCCTTGCGGTTCTCGGCCAGATTGAAATGCACGCGGCCGACCACGTTCCAGGCCGGGTCGAGACCCTTGAGGAACTCGGAAAGAGTGGCCCGGGACTCCGCGAACGCGGCCTCAAAAGCCTGGCCAAGTTCCAGCCAGACGTTGCGCAGCACGGCTGCAGTCAGGTACTCCGCGCCACTCATCATGGGCGCGAACAGGAGCATGGTCTCGAGTTCGCTGTCGTTCGGCGGCTCCGGTAACGGGACGCGCGTGCGAATCTCCGTCGCGTCCGACCGGGCGCAGAGACTGGTCACCAGCCGCGAGGCGAACTCGCGCCACCACGCGAAGTCGGGTGGAACGGCCGCCCCCACATCGCACGCTCCGAGGCGCAGAAGGCCCTGGCCCGAGCCCCGCGCGAAAGCCTGCTCAAGGGCCCGTGCGTGCTGCGGATCGAGGACGGCCGCATCGGGCGCCTCGAGGAGGACGAGTCGCCCATGGGGCGAAAGGCTCAGGGTTAACCGCACGTGTGGGCGTGAGTCTACCGGGCGGCGTACCTGCTGGCTTCGCGAAGAAGCGAGGGAGCGAACAGGACCCACGGTCTTGTTGACGCCGAACGTGATACATCTTCGTAGTACACTTTTGCCATGGCGCTCTACAGTGTTCGACTAGACGATGCCAGCGCCGAGGCCCTTGCCACGGCGGCGCGGAACCGGAAGGTGAACCGCGCGGTCATCCTCCGTGAAGCGATCGCTGAATATGCGAGCACGAGGACTGGCGACAGTTCGCCCTTCGCGCAGATGTCATCGCTCATAGGTGTCATCGATCGTGGTCCGGGAAATCTCTCCGAGGAAACGGGCAAAAGCTTCGCCCGTCTGATCCGGCAGCAGGCCGCGAACAAGAGGGTGACCCCCGCAGTCAAGAGGCGGCCAAAGCAGGCCAGTCGGTGATCCTGGTCGACGCCGGTCCGCTGGTTGCGCTGGCGGACCGCACAGATGCCGACCACGCCGCCTGCGTGAGGGCGCTTCAGTTGATGCGGGAACCTCTGGCGACCGTTTGGCCCGCGCTGACCGAGGCGGTGTACCTCGTTCAGCGGTGGCCCAAGGCGCAGTCCGAGTTGCTGCATCTGGTCGAGGACGGGAGGCTGCGCATCCTGCCGGTGGGTCGCGAAGATATGCCGCGGATACGGGCCCTCATGGAGAAGTACCGGGATCTGCCCATGGATCTGGCGGACGCAGCGCTGGTCCGGGTAGCCGAGCGCGAGCGTCTGCGCACAGTCTTCACCATCGACCGTCGCGGCTTCTCGATCTATCGGCCGCAGGGCCTCGGAAAGTTCCGGATCGTTCCGTAGTTGCTCGCGACGTCCCGCGGCACCAGAGCGGCGGTCACGGCGGTTGCTACCTCTCGGTCGGCCCCTGAACTCCTCCGATGTTGGGGGCGACCCTGAGACGGCAGGACTCCACGGCTCGTGCGCAGCGCCGTCCGTCAGGGTGAGGACGGCGCTGGTGCCGTCACGATTTGATTGGAGTCCTGCTTTGAATCTCACGCCCTCGAACGCAACCGCCGCGCCCACCACTCCCGTCGCGCCTGACGCGAACGCCACGCCCCTTCTCGACCACGAACGCCTCGACGTGTTCCAAGTCGCGCTCGAGTTTGCCGCGATGGTCNNCAACTCGAACGCGCCTCCTCTTCAGTCGCGCTTCTCGCCGAGGGCAACGCGCGACGCACCCGCCGTGATCGCCACCAGTCTTCTCGATGGCTCAGGGTTCCGCCATGGAGTGCGCGCGGCCCAAGGCTAGGCTTCGCGCCCGCCATTGACATCCTCCGCGTGACTGACTATCTCAACCCCCGCCCGTTCCCATGGCGCCCGACGCCGACTTCCCCATCCCGACTCCGCGGCCGAGACGCCGCCGCTCGTGCTGTGTTCAATGAGTTGTAATCGGGCTCCTCGCAAGGGCGATGTTCCTTGACCGGTCAGACACTTACCTGTATACAGTATGTACCTTTTCGTTCTCCATCTCCGGAGGCATGTAAATGCGAAATGCACCTTCACCAAGCTCTGACCGTGCGTGGTACTCACCCCACCGGATCGTGATTTCTTGGATGGCTTTGGCCACCCTCGTCGGAATGGGTGGTTGCGGCGGGCCAACAAAGAGTGTGACAGGACCCGGAGACCCCCCAACGACTGGCGCATGTCGGCAGTTTTCGGTTGGAGCGACTCCCCTCTTCCCTCCGCAACTCCCTTGCGGTGCCCCGGGGCCAACAACGGCTGGCGCGGTCTCGAGCCTTAACAGTTTTTGGGGTGGGCAGGTGCAGGCCTGTGCGTGTCTGATCCCACAGTGCATTGGCACCATTGGGGCTGTGTTCCCATTCGATCCGGCCAGGATCTACTACGACCGTGACCAGTTGACCTATTTCGATCGGGTGTCTGGTAGCACCGTCCCAAGCGACATCTGGCTGGCCCATGAATATGGCCACGCTGTCCAGCTAGCCCTACGTCTTCAGGTGAGGCACACGGAACTCCAGGCCGACTGTTTGGCAGGCTTCTATCTCGGTGCCCGGGTCTGCGCCGGGACCGCGCGACAGACCGACATTCTGGCGACGTTTCAGACGTTCTGCTTCGCCGGCGGGCCGCCCGGGAGCACCTGGTTCAACCCGGGCGTCCACGGAAGTTGTCCCGAGAGGGTTTCGGCTGTGCAGCGCGGTCTCAACGGCTATCTGGGCGGCCTGTCGCCCGGCGCCTCATGCCCCCTGTAGCGGTGATGGCCTCACCATCCCGCGATCGAACCAGTGGGCTTATCCTTAGTTAAGCGTCAGCTCCCGCATGAGTCGCCCCTGTAGGGCGGGGTGTCGACGACCGCTAGAGGCAAATCGTGAGCCTCGGGGTCGGGTCTTCCTGTCTAGGTGCTACGGCCGAGTAGCGCAGAGCTTCCCCTTGGGGAAGCGCACGCCTGGCCTCGGGCCACGCCCAACGAGTATGAGGGACGGTCGCGTGACGGCTGCGGCTGGAACAACCCCTTCGCGGCGGCCATCACCGCCTGCACCCAGGGCTCCGGGTACATGCCCATCACCACCGTGCCCACCGCGCAAACGAGGAGGGCGAGGAGCAGCGGCATCGGGACGGCGACCGGGGTCCTCCTGTCGGGCGCGTCCACGTACATCCGACTGCTGAGGACGAGGTGGTAGTAGAGGGCCACGATGGTGGCCACCGCGCCCAGAAGGGCCAGGGCGTACATCTGCTGGTTGATCACGGCCCGGAAGATGAAGAGCTTGGCCCAGAATCCGGCGACGAAGGGAATGCCACCAAGCGACAGCAGAAAGACCAGCAGGCTCAAGGCCAGCACCGGCGAGCGCTGGGCGAGGCCTTTGTAGGCGTCCATCTGGCCGGAGCCTTCCGGTGTACCGACCGCGTGCACCACCAGGAAAGCGCCCATGCTCCCGAGGGAGCGGATGCCGAAGGCGCCGAAGGCACCCGCTCTATCTCGGCCGTGAGACGAACGAGGGTCGAAGGCCGAAGGACCGAGACCCCAAGCACGTGACACGACGAGCCCCTCCCCCACAATCCTTCCGTGCGGGGCGGGGTTTGGGGTGGGGACTTCAACATAAGAATGGCAGACCGACGAGGCGTAGCTGCCTTCCTCAATCGCGGCGCAAACCGCACACAGGAAGGCACGTCAACCTGCTCACGAGGCCTCGGCCTTGGGCTCGGCAGGACCCGTGGATTCGAGGAGCTTGGTGAGCATCTGCACGCACCGGACAGCAAGCGACCGAGCCCGGTACCAGTCCGGCGCCGGAGACAAGCGACGAAGCCGTAGGACATCCGTGACTGAATGCTCCGATGCTGAGCCGCAATCCGATCCTTCACTACGTGTTCGCCAAGATGGAAATGGCGGAAGAGCGGGGCTTGGGACTCAAGTCCATGAAGGCGCGGGCCGAGGAAGCGGGGCTGCCATTGCCCAGTTTCAAGTGGGAGGAGCCGTACCTGGCGCTGACTCTTTATCGAACGGCAGCAAGCGCAGTCAGCTCTCTGCCGGGCGACCTTAAGGAGCGGCTCAACGCAGACGCGAGGGCATCATGGGAGCATGTCTCCAAGAAGCCGGTGGTGAGCACTCAGATGCTGATGGGCGCTATGGAGTTTGACGAACGAAAGGCTCAACGCGTTCTCAAGTGGCTCTTCCAGGCAGGATTGCTTCGAAAGCTTGGAAAGGGTCCGGCCACTCGGTATCAGGTGATTCGGAAGTAGGCTGGAATCCCGACAGTTGTCCCGACATGGTGTCGGGATTGGGCCTGTCTTGGAACCTGAACCTCGAATCCCGACACAAATCCCGACAAAGTGTCGGAACTCGCACCGAGGTGCGCGCTGCCGGCGTCAAGGCCGCCCAGCGCACGAGCCCGCTCCACAGCGCCGCGGGCATCCGAGCGGCGGTCACGGCGGTTGCTACGCTTCGGGCGCGAGGGGGCGGGACTCCACGCGTTGAGGCAAGCGCCGTCCATCCTGGTGAGGACGGCGCTCAGGCCGTTCCTTTTGAAAGGAGCCCCGCTTTGAATCTCACGCCCGAAGACGCAACCGCCGCGCCCACCACTCCCGTCGCGCCTGACGCGAACGCCACTCCCCTTCTCGACCACGAACGCCTCGACGTGTTCCAAGTCGCGCTCGAGTTTGCCGCGATGGTCCCCGCCCTCACGAAGGCCGCACGCCCCGCTCTTCGCGATCAACTCGAACGCGCCTCCTCTTCAATCGCGCTCCTTGTCGCCGAGGGCAACGCGCGACGCACCCGTCGTGATCGTCACCACTTTTTCACGATGGCTCAGGGTTCCGCCATGGAGTGCGCCGCCGCCATCGACATCCTCCGCGTGACCGGGCACCTCGCCGCCGCGGACGCCACCCGCGCGAAGCACAAGCTCACCCGCATCGTCCAGATGCTCGTCGGCCTCCGCCGCCGTTAACACCCGCCCATTCCCATGGTGCCCGACGCCGACTTCCCCATCCCGACTCCGCGGCCGAGACGCCGCCGTCCGGGCGACGCGGGATGGGGCTGCGCCTCTCCGGCGGCGGCTTCCGCGCCACCCTCTTTCCACCTCGGCGCCATCCAACGCCTCTTCGCACTCGGGATCGCCACACGGCCCGATTTCGGCACCATCCCCCAGGGAGAACTTCGCGCTCGCCTCGGTCTCAGGCGGCAGGCTCAGCGCCGCCCAATGGACCTTCGCCCCTCAGCAAGAGGGACGCGGGCGGGCGCTGAGCCNNGGCGCTGAGCCCGCCGGAACCACCCCGCACACGGTGGCTGAGCCCGGTCCGTTAGCGACGATTGTCGAAGCCACCCTCAACTTCGAGGGTCCCGCCGTTCTTCGGCCCGATGCGCATCGACCGCGCCACCGAACTGCGTCAGTGCCGATGCGCGAAGGCAGGTCCTCGAAAACCGAGTCAGGGACGGCGGCGTCTACGACGCTTCGGCGGGCTCAGCGCATGCAACGTAAGCCTCGAGCCCGGCAGGCCGAAGGGAAGGCGCGGATCGCGCTTGATGCGCTCAGCGTCGACGAGGTCGCCGTTGAAGGCGGATTCGCCATGACGAAGTCGCGCTTGCCCGCCATGTTGTGCTCACCCCGGTAGTAGGGGATGGCCTCGGCGATCTTCCCTTCCAGGCCTTGTGCTGCGAGGTTCATCTTGGCGATACGGATGGTGTCGCGGTTCTTCTCTTGCCCGTAAGACCGCCTTCGTCGCCGTATCGCCGCCTTTCTGCTCGATAGAGTGGCTCGACTGCACGAACATGCTTCCCGATCCGCACGCCGGGTCGAACGCCGATGGACGACGGCGTGAAGAACTCCCCGCTGTGGTGCGCTTTCTGAATGGAGAACTTGGCGAGGAAGTACTCGTAGATGCGGCCGAACACGTCGCCCGTCGCCTGCTTGATCTGCTCGCCGTTGAAGAGGCGCGTGAGGTCTTCGAGCACCTTGGTCTCAAAGATGCCGTAGTCCCTGGGCAAGGCGCCCGCGAGAGGCTCGAACTCCTGCTCGATCGCGTTCATCGCGTCGGTAACGAGCCTCGGCAGGTCCGCTCCACTCACCGCCGCCTGCCGCAATGCTCCAATCGCATCGGGCCTTCTCCGGCAAGAAAAGCGAGCGCCGGGCGAGATAGTCCGCAGGCTGGACTTTTCGCTTCGGCATCTTGCCGTTTGGCTGGTCCACTTCGATCTGACGCTGGGCGAGATCGAAGCGGTTCGCCGCGTGCCGCAGGAACATGACTCCCAGCACGGGCATGAAATAGTCGACGGAGGTGAGCTTCGAGTTGGCGCGGAGATTGTCCACGGCTTACAGGCTGCTGAGCACGACCCCGTGTTCGGCAGGGGGTTCAACATTTGGGCGGGCAACCGAGGGGATCCAATCGATTACCATCGCCCGAAGACAGAATGAAGCCCCAAACACCGCAGGCCCTCTTCTCGGGCGCCACGCACACCAGTGTCGCCCGGTGGCTAGTCATCCTCCTTTCCGGAGGTGTCGGGGCCATCTGGCTGGCGCTCGTCACGCTCTGGAGGCCCCATGGCCTCGAATCGTTGGTCGCCATCAGTCGGTTGGGGGAGGCCGGAGGGCCTTGGGCTTGGCCGGGGGCGACCGCCCTGTTCATCGCAGCGGTCTTCTGCGCGCGGCGCTTGGCGCGCCCCCCGAGCGGCGCCTCGGCCCTTCGATTCTTTCTCGCTTGGCCTCCCACGTGGGTTGCTGTCGGTATCGCCTTTCTGATTCATGGCGCCTTTGACCCACCGCCGCTAATCGATGGCTTGGCGCAGTTGCTCGCAATTGCGGTGCTGGCATTTCCGTTCAGCCTCGGAGGCCGGACGGAACGCGGCCGCGACCAAGCCGCAACCACCAGGAAGGACCTTCTTGCTTCCTCGCTCTTGGCCGAGGGCTTAGCAGACTACCTGACCCAGGGCCGGTCGCTTCGCGGCGACAAGGAGGCATGGGTATCCGTGCTTGGCGCGAGGGGTGCTGGAAAGACGTTTCTACTCGACCTTGTTGAGGAGACGTTGGCAAAGAAGGGCGCTGCGAAGGAACGGATAGAGGTCGTTCGATTTGATTGCTGGGGATACGCCGGAGAGACGCCTTTGACCGCGGAACTGCTCCGAGAACTGTGGCGACGGATTGAATCAGCAACGGGGTCCACTCCTCTCACCTCCTTGAGCGCCCCATACCTCTCGATCCTCGGGGGAGACGCCACGACGGCGGTGCAGGCACTCGAGAAGATGTTTTCATCCGGTGAGGATGCCCAGTCAGTCGAAGGGCTCTCGTCGAGCATTGAGGCCATGCTGGAGTGCCTTGGGATACGAATCGTATTGCTGCTCGAAGAGCTTGAGCGCACCGAAGTGAAGAACGGCGGAACGTTCTTTGCCACGCTTTGCAGACTTCGGCGCGTCGAAAGGATCTCTGGGGTGATGGCATTCGATCCCGCAGGCGAGTCGCTAAAGGAGTTCGACTGGCTCAAGTTGTGCGACCGGGTGGAGTTCCTTCATCCTCTGAGCCCGCCGTTCACGAGTCAATTCCTGGAGGCACGACTTGGCCTCCACAAGGGAAGCGATTCGGCTGAATCGTCACAGGGAGGATGGGTCTCATCGCTGGTCATCTCAAGTCGCCGCGACGACATCGCGGCCGAGATTGCCGCATTGAGCGTCTCCCCTCGCCTTCTGAGCGCTATGTGCCGGCGGTTCGAGATGCAGTGGCAAACACTCCAAGGCGAGATCGACTTCGACGACATGCTGGTCGCCTGCGCGATACGCGAAATCGAGCCCCTCGTATTCCAGAACCTCCTATGGTCGTGGGATTCGCTGGTCGGTCTAAGAAAGGTGATGAGGATCCCCGGCGTGATCTCCACCGATTCCAAGGATGACTACGAAAAGCTACTCAACCGGATCTGCAACGGCTGTCGCAATGAGAATGTGCGGCAGCTCGTGCGGCGCCTCGACGTCGCATGGCAGGAAAAGGACTTCTCCGAGGCCAACAGGATCCAGAGACTCCGAGACAGACTCCCCACCGACTACCTACAGCGCTTCCTTCGAGGATCCGCGGACGCGGGAGAGGTGAGGGATCAAGCAGTCCAACAAATGCTTCGGAGTTGGAAGCAAGGTGAACGCGGTGCTCTGCTTGATGCATTCGTGACCGCAGACAGCTCTGCCCCCGAGCTACCCCCAAAATGGGCGTACTTTGCCGGTTCGTGGTCTGCAGCAGACCGGCTCACATTCGCTGGTGAAGTTATGGATCGGCTTCTTGCGCGTGATGGCGCACGCGTTCGCGTGGATCACCCAGCCCTCCAGCCCCTTCTGGACCATCTCAGGAAGAGGGGACCCGAGGCGGAAGTGACGATCGCCTGGCTGAAGTCTCGAATCGCCACCGCCATTCAAACGAGCCTCTACTTCGCAGAGTATTTGTACGAGATCTGGGCCCACCCGTTCAGGGGAATAATGGTCGGGAACGACCAGGCGGTGATCAGAGACTTCTTGGCCGAGGCCGCAAGGCGAACCTACGCTGAGCCCGCGAGGCTGGCCAAGACCCTGACCCCTTTGTACCCAATGAGCCTCGCAACGCTGATAGCTCCCGGGGTTGAATCAGAAGCCCACGCACTGAGGCAACCGGAGGATTGGGCGTGGCTTGCGCCTGTCTTAGTGGACGGCCTGAAGGAGGATCCGGAACTCCGCGTATTCGTGGAGCCGCTGCTCGACCCACCGGATGCATTTGCCCGCTTTGCCGGTGGCGCCGCGGGCGAGATTCGCGCCCTCCTCGCTCAACATCCGGCCGCAGCACCGCCGAAGGGCTGATGCATCTCCTGTGCGATTGGCTGGGCAAATGAGCAGCCCGTCACAGGCACAAACTCAAAGAGGCACCATCACGGCCGAGTACGCGTCACGGGTACGAGTACGGTCGCGTGACGGCCGCGGTTAGAACAACCCCTTCGCGGCGGCCATCACCGCTTGCACCCAGGGTTCCGGGTACATGCCCATCACCACCGTACCCGCCGCGCAGATGAGGATGGCGAGGAGCAGCGGCATCGGGACGGCGACCGGGGTCTTCTTGTCGGGCTCGTCCACGTACATGCGGCTGCTGAGGACGAGGTAGTAGTAGAGAGCCACGATGGTGGCGACCGCGCCGAGAAGGGCGAGGGCGTACATCTGCTGATCCACCACCGCCCGGAAGATGAAGAGCTTGGCCCAGAAGCCCGCGACGAACGGGATGCCACCAAGCGACAGCAGGAACACCAGCAGGCTTAGAGCCAGCACTGGAGAGCGCTGGGCGAGGCCTTTGTAGGCGTCCATCTTGTCGGAGCCTTCAGGGGTACCAACCGCCTGCACCACCAGGAACGCGCCCATGTTGCCGAAGAGATACGCCACCAGATAGAAGAGCACCATGCCCGCGCCCGAGACCGAGGTGGCGGCGAGGCCCATCAGCATGTAGCCGATGTGGGCGATGCCCGAGTACGCGAGCATGCGCTTGACGTTCGTCTGCGGGATGGCCATCAGGTTGCCGGCGATGATGGTGATCGCGGCCATAGCCGAGACCAGCGGCACCCACACCAGGGCCGAGGCGCCCGCGCCTTCGATGTAGAGGCGGAAGATGACGATGAAGCCCGCGGCCTTGGGGGCCACCGAAAGCCAGGCCACGAATGGAGTGCTGGCCGCTTCGTAGGTGTCGGGCACCCACATGTGGAACGGCACCGCGGCGATCTTGAAGCCGAGGCCGGCAAGAGCGATGACCAGGCCGAATTTCGCCAGCACATTGCCGGAGGCCATAGCACCCGCGATCGCGCCCATGTCGGTGGAACCGGTGGCTCCGAAGAGGAACGAGAGGCCGTAGAGCAGAACGGCCGAGGAGACCGAGCCCACCAGGAAGAACTTCAGCGCGCCCTCCCCCGCCGCGTCCTGCTTCTTTTCGAAGCCGGTGAGGAAATACAAGGGGATGGACATCAGCTCGAAGGCAACGAAGAGGAGGATGAGGTCGCGCGCGGAGGCGAGAACCAGCATTCCCAGGAGCGAGGCCAGAAGAGTGAAGTGATATTCGGCACCGCGGCGGGCGAACCTCTCGCTCGGCAGGCTGAGTGTGGCGAGGACGCTGATCGCGGCCGAGACCAGGAACAGGCGCTTGGCGAAAAGAGCCAGCGCATCCACCGCGTAACTGCCGCCGAGAATGGCTTCGGCCGGGCTCGCGGCGAACGAGAGCCCCGTGAGGCCAAGCAGACCGATCAGCGAAACCCATCCCGCGCGGCGGTCGGGCATGGCAGGCCGGAAGATGCCGAGGAGCAGCACCACCAGCATCAGCAGGCCGAGGCCCACTTCGAGACCCAGGGGAGCGAGCGGATTCATCGCGCGACTCCCACCAGGTCAAGGCCCATGTGATTCAGCAGGGCCACCGTGGTCGTGTCGATGGGGCCGACAATGATGGCCGGGAACACGCCGAACACAATGAGGATGGTCACGAGGAACACCAGGGCCACCCACTCGGTGCCCTGAGCGTCAGGCAGGTTCTGGAAGTGCGGGTCTTCACTCCTGGGGCCAAAGAAGATCTGCTTCACCACACGCAGGACGTAGATCGCGGTGAGGAAGGCCCCGATCACGCCCGGGAACAGCCACCACGAGTGAGCCGACTGCCAGGCGCCCACGAAGGTGAGAAATTCGGCCACGAAGCCGGCGGTGGCGGGAAGGCCGAGCGACGAGAAGCCGCCCACGACAAATCCGGTGGCGATGCCTGGCATCATGGTGGCGAAGCCGCCCATCTTGAAGATCTCGCGGGAGTGGGCCTTCTCGTAAACGAGGCCGACGAGCGCGAAGAAGAGGCCGGTCATGATTCCGTGAGCCACCATCTGGAAGACCGACCCGTTGATCCCCTGCTCGGTCATCGTGGCCATGCCCAGCATCACGATGCCCATGTGCGAGACCGACGAGTACGCAACCACGTACTTCAAGTCCCTCTGCGACATCGCCGAGAGCGCGCCATAGACGATGTTGATGCAGGCGATGCCGCCCACGAGCCAGGCCCACTGCATCGCGCCGTCGGGCGTCAGGCCGAAGCCGAGGCGAAGCAGACCGTAGGCGCCGAGTTTCATGAGCACGCCGGCGTGGAGCATCGACACCGCGGTGGGAGCCGAGGCGTGGCCGTCGGGCGACCACGTGTGCAGCGGGAAGATGCCGGCGAGGACACCGAAGCCCACATAGAAGAAGAGGAACACCCATGACTGCAACGCGGGATCGAACTTCACCTGCTGGAGAGTCAGCAGCGAGAACGAGGTGGAACCTGCCGCGGTGTAAAGCGCCAGCATGCCGACAAGAATGAACGCTGAACCCAGAAGCAGGTAAAGCGTCAGCTTCATGGCCGCGTATTCCTTGGTTCCCACACCCGTGCGCTTGAAGGCCCAGCCGAAGACACCCTGGGGCAGCACTTCCCCGCTCGATCCCCAGATGGCGATGAGCAGGTACATGGGCAGGACTGCGATCTCGTAGAAGAGGAAGAGAACGAAAAGGTCGAGCGAGGCGAACACGCCGAAGACGCCGGTGACAAGAAGCAGGAGCAGCGAGTAGAACTCCTGGGCGCGAGTCTTCACCGTCCACGAGGCGAAGGAGCCGGCGAACAGGATGATGGCGGTGAGCAGAGTGAGCACGAGGCCCCAGCCATCCACGGCAAGCTGGTAGTGGATGCCAAGCGACGGCACCAGGGGGAACCACTCGAAGAACTGGTAGCCGCTCTTCGCGTGGTCGTAGTTGAGGTAGAGCCAGATCGAACCGATCAGGGTGATGCTGCTGCCGATCGTTCCGACCAGCCGGACCAGAAGCGGGCGATGGCGCGCGAAGGCCATGATGATCAGGGCGCTGATGAACGGCGTCCAGGTGATGAGGGAGAGGATCGGGAAGTCCACTTAGAAACTCCCTCCCATCCAGAACATCAGGACCAGCAGACCGGCGGCGAGGGCGAAGATGTAGTCGCCCACCCGACCGGTCTGGATGCGGCGCAAGGCGTCGCCGCCGTCGAGGGTCCAGGCGGAGATCACGTTCAGGATGCCATCCACGATGTAACGATCGGTCCAACCGATCACGCGGGCGAGGCCAAGCAGAAGAGTGCGATACATGGCCTCGAAGAGGTCGTCGATCCAGAACTTGGCCAGGGCGGCGCGGCGGATGGGGCCGAACGCGGTGGCGAGAGCGTCGGCGCTGATGGCCTGACGCTGATAGGTCAGAAAGGCCATCAGGATGCCACCGAGCGCCACTAGCACCGCAACCGGGGTGAGCCAGCCGGGGAGGGTGAACTCGCTCTCGGGATGGTGGAGTGTGAAGTAACCGCCGATGGCGAGGGCGACCAGGGCCAAAGTCCACAGCGGACCGGCCATGAGGAAGCCGGGGTCGCCGCCCGCGTGGTGGCCATGGCCCGAGGCCAGGCTTGCGCTTCCCCAAGGGGAAGCTTCGCGCTGCGCGGCGCTGTGAGCGTGTGAGTCGTGGCCCGAGGCCAGGCTTGCGCTTCCCCGGGGGGAAGCTTCGCGCTGTGAGACCGCGGGTTTGACCGGGCCGAAGAAGACCACGAAAACCACGCGGAACATGTAGAACGCGGTCAGGAAGGCGGCGGTGAGCAACATCAGGAACGGCCCCATAAATCCGCCAGCGAGAGTGGCGCCAAGGACCTCTTCCTTCGAAGCGAAGCCAGCGAAGAGCGGCACGCCAGCGAGCGAAAGGGTTCCGATGATGAAGACGATGCCTACCTGCGGCAGCTTCTTGAACAGGCCGCCCATGTCCTTCATCTCATTGCTGTGGACGGCGTGGATCACCGCGCCCGCGCCGAGGAAGAGGAGGGCCTTGAACACGCCGTGGGTGAGGAGGTGCAGGAAACCGGCCCCCGCAAACCCAGCGCCAATGGCGGTCATCATGTAGCCGAGCTGCGAGACGGTGGAGTAAGCGAGAACGCGCTTGATGTCGGTCTGCACGCAGGCGATGATGGCGGCCATCAGCGCGGTGATGCCACCAATCCAGGCCACAAGGGCCAACACGTCGGGGGTCAGTGCGAACAGGAAGTCGGTGCGCACGAGGAGATAGACGCCGGCGGTCACCATGGTTGCGGCGTGGATCAGCGCGGAAACCGGAGTGGGACCTTCCATGGCGTCGGGCAGCCACACGTGCAGGGGGAACTGGGCCGACTTGCCCATGGCGCCGAGGTAGAGGCAGAAGGTGATGACACCGAGGCCTGTGGCCGCGAGCGCCCCACCTTCCACCATGCCGCGAAGCGCGAGCAGATCAAAGGTGCCGGCCAGGCGATACAGCAGCACGATGCCGATGAGCAGGCAAACGTCGCCCGCCTTGGTGGTCCAGAAGGCCTTCAGCGCGGCCCGCGCCGCTTCAGGCTTGCGGTACCAGAAGCCGATGAGGAGGTATGAGCACACTCCCACCAGTTCCCAGCAGATGAAAAGCTGCAGGAGGTTCGGCGCGATGACGACACCCATCATCGAGAACACGAAAAGCGACTGGTATGCGTAGTAGCGGCCGAGTGCCGCGGGCGGTTCGGTGTGGAGATACTCGAGCGAGTAGATCTGGACGAGTGTCGCCACCAGGGTGACGAGGATCATCATCAGCGTCGATACGGGGTCGATGAGGACGCCAACCGTGGCCAGCGCCCCTCCCTGGGCTGGCAGCCATTCCCAGGCCGCGCGGATCGGTTCGGTCACGCTGCCCGCGAGCTGCCACACGCGGATGGCGGAGAAGAGCGAGGTGAGCACGCCGATGATCGACACCACCGCGGCGGGCCGACCGGCGCGGCGCAGGGGTGGCACCACCGCGATCAGCAGGAACGCCACCATGGGCGCAAGCAGCGCGAGGAGGATCAGGGCGATGGGATCGTTCATCATCCTGGCCTTACCCCTTGAGCCAATCGACGTGGTCCGCGATCGCGGTTTTGCGCGAGCGGAAGATCAGGATGACGAGGGCGAGACCGAGGGCCACTTCGGCCACGGTGATGCAGATGGCGAAGAGTGTGAACACCATGCCCACTTCGGTGTCGTGGAACCGGCTGAACGCCACGAGGTTGATGTTCACCGCGTTCAGCATCAGCTCGACGCCGAGCAGGATGCCGACCGTGTTCCGACGGGTGATCACGCCGAACAGACCGATCGAGAAGAGGATCGCGGCGAGGGTCAGATAAGCCGAGAGCGGCATCGCTTAGTCCTCGGGCCTCGCGAAATAGCTGGCGGCGATGAGGCCGGCGAGCAGCAGGACGGCCAGAAGCTCGAAGGGCAGCAGGTACTTGGTGAGGAGGAGCAGGCCGATCGAACGCGTAGCCTCGGCGGTGGCCTCGGGCCGGCCGATATCGAGGCCGGCGCGGGAGATGAGGCTTGCGGTCATGGCGAAGATCCCCGCGGCCACGATGCCTCCGCCGAGGAGACGCTTGCTGGTGTGGGAGATCTTCTCGCCCACCAGTTTCTCGGTGACCACGATGGCGAACACCACCACGGTGATGACGCCGCCCGCGTAGAGCAACACCTGCACTGCGGCCAGGAACTCGGCGTCGAGGAGAAGGAACACGCCGGCGGTGCTGACCAGACTGAGGGCGAGCCAAAGGACGGAGTGAAAGAGGTTCTTGGTCAGTACGACGCCCAGCGCCGAGCCGATCAGCGTGATGGCGAGGACCCAGAAGCCGAGGACTTCCGGATTCATGCCTTGTCCTCTGACTTAGGGGGCGCGGGCTTCGTGGCTTCGGCGGGGGTGGGAACGGGCGCTGACGCAGCGGGCGTGGGCGCAGCGGCCGCAGGAGCCCCATCCGCGGGTGCGGCCGCCGGCTTCTTCGGCGGCGCGGGCGGAGCCTGCATGTCGCGCAGCAGGTTCCCCGTGGCCCACGACTGCTGGTGTTGCAGACCGAGTGCGTGCAACCGATCCTTGTCCAGCAGCATCTCGCGGCGATCGGTGGTGGCCATGTCGAACGACTTGGTCATCACGATGGCGTCGGTCGGACAGACCTGCACACACAACTCGCAGAACTCGCAAGCGTACAACTCGAGGCTGAAGCTCTTGGCGTAGTTGCGCCCGGTCGACTTCAGCATCTCGACCTTGATCACCGCGGGCGGGCAGATGAACTCGCACAGGCGGCAGCCGATGCAGTTCTCTTCCCCGGTCTTGGGGTCGTAGGTGAGCGCCAGCAAACCGCGATAGCGGTTGGGATAAACGCGGGGCTTCTCCGGGTAGTGCACGGTGACGGGCTTGCGGAAGAGGTTGAGCCCCGTGATGCGCATGGCCCGGAGGACCGCACCGGCGAGGGCGAGGGCTTCGGAGAAGAAGCCGCGGGAGGCTGGGTTAGCCATTGGTCCCCCGGAGGACGACCACCAACGAAGTCACCAGAAGCAGGCCAAGGGTCAGCGGAAGCAGGAGCTTCCACGACACAGCCAGGATCTGGTCAACCTTGATGCGCACGAAGCTCCAACGCACCCAGGTGAAGAGCAGGAACACCAGCATCGCCTTGATCAGGAACCACAACGGGCCGAGCCACGCGGGGCCAGGGCCGGCCCACGCGCCCAGGAAGAGAAGTGCGCCGAGGAACGACGTGCCGATGACGTGGGCGTATTCCCCCAACTGGATGAGACCGAACTTCATACCCGAGTACTCGACGCGGAAACCGGCCACCAGCTCCGACTCGGCCTCGAGGATGTCGAAGGGCGTGCGGTTCTCGGCCGCTACACCAGCGATCATGAAGGCGAGGAAACCGAGCTGTCCGATCACGGGATAGAAGATGAACCAGAAGCCACCTTCCTGCGCCGCCGCGATGTCGGACATCCTCAGCGAACCGGCCAGCATCACGGGTACCAGGGCCGCGAAGAGCAGGGGCAGATCGTAGGAAATGATCTGGTTCACCGCGCGCATGACCGATATGAGGGCGTACTTGTTGTTCGAACCCCAGCCGGCCATGAACAGGCCGACAATCTCCATCGACGAGACGGCGAGGAAGAAGAGGACGCCGATGTTGAGGTCGGCCACGCCGATGCCGGGCGCGAAGGGAATGGTGGCGAAGATCAGGAGACACGGCACCATGAAGACGACCGGAGCGAGGTTGAAGACGGTCCGATCCGCGGCCGCGGGAACCAGGTCTTCCTTGAGGAAGAGCTTGAGGCCGTCGGCGATAGGCTGGAACAGGCCGTGCGGACCCACGCGGTAGGGGCCCACGCGCGATTGCATGCGAGCCGCGAACTTGCGTTCGAGCAGGGTTACGTAAGCCACAAGGCCGGTCAGACAAGCCAGGACGACCGCGCCCATGAGGAAGCTCTGAACGAGAGGCGGCAAAGAGGCGATCATCGATCGACCTCACCGAACACGGGATCGACCGAGCCCATGATGGCCACCACGTCGGCCACCGTCACGCCGGGCAGGATGTAGGGCAGGACGGCCAGGTTCGAGAACGAAGCGCCGCGCCACTTCATGCGGTAGGGCTTCTGAGAACCATCGGCCACGAGATAACAGCCCACTTCCCCACGCGGGCCTTCGACCCGCGCGTAGGCCTCGCCTTTGGGCACACGCACCTGGCCGAGCGACTTGACGCCGGGGCGGGACGAGATCGGGCCTTCGGGCAGCGAGTCGAGAACCTGACGGACGATGCGGATCGATTCGCGGAACTCGACCATGCGCACGCGGTAACGCGCGTGACAATCGCCTTCGATCTCGACCGGCACCTTGAACTGAAAGTCTTCGTAGGACGAGTAGGGCTGATCCCGCCGCAGATCGAAGTCGACGCCCGAAGCGCGCATCAGCGGCCCGCTCACCCCCACGTCCTGAGCCACCGCCTTCGAGATGACACCCACGCCGCGGGTGCGCGCTTCGAAGAAGGCGTTGTCGTGCAGCATCGACTCGTATTCGGTGAGCCGCTGCTCGATGGTGTTGAGCGTAGTGCGGCACTGCTCGGCCCAGCCCGCGGGAACGTCGTAGCGGACGCCGCCCACCTGGTGGAAGCCATAGAGCAGACGCGCGCCCACAAGAGATTCGAAGAGGTCGAGGACCAACTCGCGTTCGCGGATGCAGTAAAGGAAGACCGAGGTACCGCCGCCCAGCGCTCCGCCCATGTCGAGGCACCAGGTGCCGAGCCACAGGCAGTGCGAGGCGATGCGCTGCAGTTCGTTCACCGCCACCCGCAGGTACTGCGCGCGCTTAGGCACCTCAAACTGGCCGATCTTCTCCGCCGCCATCACGTAGGCGAGTTCGCTCGACATCGCGGCCACGTAGTCGGTCTTCGAGGCGATCGAGGGGTACTGCACGTAAGCGAGGTTCTCAGCGAGCTTCTCGTGACAGCGATGCAGATAGCCGATCACCGCGTCGACCGCCACGATCTTCTCGCCTTCGAGGGTGAGGATGGCCCGGAACACGCCATGGGCCGACGGGTGCTGCGGCCCCATGTTCATGGTCAGCCGCTCAGAGCCGGTGTAGTCGATCGCGCGAACTTCAGCCATGAGTTGGGTGGAGGATTACCGGTACGGCGGGTACGGAGTGTCGACGGCGTACGACTTGAGAAGCGGATGTCCGACCCAGTCTTCGGGGAGCAGCATGCGCCGCAGGTCGGGATGGCCATCGAAGATGATGCCGAACATGTCGAAGGCCTCGCGCTCCATCCAGTTGGCTCCGCGATACACGGCGAAGAGCGAGGGACAGTGGGTGTTCCCCGCTCCGAGCCTGGTCCGCAGCATCACGCAGACCATGGAATCAAGATTGTCGAGACGGGCCACCACTTCGAGGCCGCCTTCCTTGTGGTCGATCGCGGTGAGGAAAGCGAAGAAGAGGCAGCCGAGCTTTTCCTTGAGGATGGCGCCCACCACGGCGAATTGATCGACCGGGACTTCGACGGTGACCACGGGACCGCCTTCGGCCACCACCGCACCCTGGATGTCCTCGAGCAGCATGCGGGCTCGCGAGATGTTCATCTCGGTGGCGTTCAATTCCGAGGTCACTTCAGTCGACCTTGGCAGTGGGCTCGGCGCGCCGGCCGGTCTGGTGGAAGTGAGCGATCTTTTCCTGGAGCAGGAGCAGACCGTTCAGAAGCGACTCGGGCGGAGGCGGGCAACCGGGCACGTAGACGTCCACCGGGATGATGCGATCGACGCCTTTCACCACGTGATAACCATGGCGGAAAGGGCCGCCGGAGTTCGCGCATGAGCCCATGGAAAGCGCCCACTTGGGATCGGGCATCTGCTCGTAGATGCGCTCGAGCATGGGCGCCATCTTGATGGTCACCGTGCCCGACACGATCATCAGGTCGGAGTGGCGGGGCGAGGCCCACGGCACCATGCCCAGGCGTTCGACGTCGAAACGCGAGGCGAACGTGGCCATCATCTCGATAGCGCAGCAGGCCAGGCCAAAGCTCACCGGCCACACCGAGGACTTGCGGGCCCAGTTAAGGAAGTTGTCGGCCACGGTGGTGACCACGAAGCCCCCGGGGAAGGAATGGATGCCTTGGGTCACCTGTTCAAACAGGGGGGAGAACTCGTCGTTCGCCGGGCGCACCTTATGGAGCTGCTTCCACTCCTGAAGGTCCTTCATCTCCTCCCAATTCGCGGGAGGGATCTGGCAGGAAGGCGGCTTTATTTCCACTCGAGCAGGCCCTCCCGGTACGCATACACCCAGCCGAGGCCCAGGATGCCGATGAAACCAAACATGGCGACAAGGCCAGGCACCCCCAGTTCACGCATGGTCAGCACCCAGGGGAACATAAAGACGGCGAGGGTATCGAAGACGAGGAAGAGCAGGGCCACGAGGTAGAAGCCCACGGGGAACTGCACCCAGGCATCACCGACGGGCTGCGCGCCGCACTCGTAGTTCTCGCTCTTGGAAGCGGAGCCCCTCGCGGGACGGACCAGCCGGGCAGCCACGAGGGCGCCGATCGCGAAGGCGAGGATGAGGGCGAGAAAGATAACTACGGGTAGATAACCGGGCAACTCAAGATCTCCGCCTGACTGAAACCGCGCGGAGAATAGCACGCGCGATTCGGGCTTCTCCTGATGCATATGCCCTATCCTTGAGGCACTTTTTGGAGAAGAGAGAAGAACGGAATATGAAGTCAACCGCGCGAGCCCTCGGCTGGATTCTGGTGGCGATTCTCGGAGCCGGCGCGCTTTCCGGCATCGCGTTTTCCCGCGGCGAGCCCATCACCGGAACCTGGTTCGTGGTGGCCGCGGTGTGCTCTTACCTGCTCGCCTACCGGTTCTATTCCGCGTTCATCGCCGCGAAAATCATGGCCCTCGACGACAGCCGGGCGACCCCCGCTGAACTCAAGGAGGATGGCCGCGACTACGTCCCCACCAACAAGTGGGTGTTGCTCGGTCATCACTTCGCCGCCATCGCCGGGCCGGGCCCGCTCGTCGGCCCCACTCTCGCCGCGCAGTTCGGCTATCTGCCGGGGACGTTGTGGATCATCGTCGGCGGTTGTCTCGCCGGCTGTGTGCAGGACTTCGTGATCCTGTTCTGCTCGATGCGGCGCGGGGGCAAGACTCTCGGCCAGATGGCGAGGGAAGAGGTGGGCAAGCGTGCCGGCTTCATCGCCCTCGTCACCGTGCTCATCATCATGGTGATCCTGCTCTCGGTGGTGGCCCTCGTGGTGGTGAAGGCGCTGCAGTCGTCGCCCTGGGGCACTTACACCCTGGCCATGACCGTGCCCGTGGCCATGCTGATGGGTGTCTACCTTCGCTACATCCGTCCCGGCCGCGTGATGGAAGCGACGGCCATCGGCCTCACCCTTACCGGGTTCTCCGTCATCTCCGGTCAGTGGGTGGCCGAATCCGCCACCTTGGCCCCGTTCTTCACCCTCTCCGCTACCACGCTCGCCGCCGCCATCATTCTTTATGGCTTCGCGGCATCAGCGCTTCCGGTGTGGCTGCTCCTCGCCCCGCGCGACTATCTCTCCGCCTTCGTGAAGGTGGGCGCGATCGTGGCCATGGCCTGCGGCATTCTCGTCGTACAGCCGGAGATCCACATGCCTGCCCTCACGAGCTTCATCGACGGCACGGGGCCGGTGTTCGCGGGCAAGATCTTCCCTTTCTGCTTCATCACCATCGCCTGCGGCGCGATCTCGGGCTTCCATGCCCTCATCTCCTCGGGCACCTCGCCCAAGATGATCCAGCGCGAGTCGCATGCGCGGATGATCGGCTACGGCTCGATGTTGATGGAGTCGTTCGTGGGCGTGATGGCCATGGTGGCGGCTTGCGCCCTCGAGCCCGGCGTGTACTTCGCGATCAACTCCCCCGCCGGCATCATCGGCTCGAACTCCGCGCAGGCCGCGGCCACCATCACCTCCTGGGGTTATCCCCTCGAGGCCGCCACCATGGACAACCTCGCGAAGTCGGTGGGCGAGACCACGCTGCTCAACCGGGTGGGCGGCGCGCCGAGCCTGGCCGTGGGCATGGCCCAGATCTTCGCCAGCACTCTGGGGGGCGAGCGCCTCTTGAGCATCTGGTACCACTTCGCCATCATGTTCGAGGCCCTCTTCATCTTGACGGTGCTCGACGCGGGTACCCGCGTGGGTAGGTTCATGGTGCAGGAACTGCTGGGTCATGTCTACAAGCCGCTCGGGGCCACGGGGTCGTACGGAAGCATCCTTTTCGCAAGTTTCCTCATCTGCGGCGCTTGGGGCTACTTCCTATGGCAAGGCGTGATCGATCCTCTGGGCGGAATCAACTCGTTGTGGCCGCTCTTCGGCATCGCCAACCAGCTGCTCGCGTCCTGCGCGCTGGTAGTCGCCACCACCATCCTGCTCAAGATGGGGAAGAAGAAGTACGCGTGGGTAACGGTGCTGCCCATGATCTGGCTGATCACCGTCACCATGACCGCCAGTTACCAGAAGATCTTCGACGAGAGTCCGCGCCTCGGGTTCCTGGCAAACGCCCATGCCCTGGAGGCGCAGATCGCCGCGGGCGCCATCCCCGCCGAGGCCCTCACCCGCACCCAGCATCTGATCTTCAATAACTACCTGAACGTGGGAGTCACCGCGTTGCTGGTAGGGCTGATCCTCTTCCTGATCTTCGAGGCGCTGACGTTGTGGGTGGGGCTGCTGCGGGGCACGCGCGAGACCACACTCCACGAGACGCCCTACGTGGCTACCCAGTGGCCGGCGGAGGGGCGGCTGTGAGTGCCTTGGCGAGTCGCCGGGTGGCCGCATTGCCGCGAGCGGTGTGGAACTACGTCCGCGCGGTGATGGGCGACCAGGCGTACGAGCGCTACCTCGAGGTGACGAAACGAACCGGCGCGCCACCCCTGTCGCCCCAGGAGTTCTATCTGGAATCGGTGGAGCGGAGATACTCGACGGTGAGTCGCTGTTGCTGACCCACCGGCCCCCCTACGATCGCGTCGCGAGTCGGGGTAGAGTCCCATCCATCAACCATGCGGTTTGCTATTGAAGGACAGATAGACAACGTCGGCGCGGCCGATATCTTTCTGTTCCTGAGCCAGACGCAGCGCACTTCGGTGGTGTCGTTCGAAAGAGCTGATCAGGAAACTCGGGTCTTCTTCCAGGAAGGCCTGCCCGTCTGGTGCGTATCCACCAAGGTCCAGCTGCAGATCGAAGCGCGGTTGGCCGGTGCCGGCGCGATCAAGCTCCGAGACATCGAAACGGCGCTCGCCAACCAGAAGGCGGGCTCGAACCGGATTCCCCAGGCCCTGATCGCCGAGCAGTTGGCATCTGAGGCGTCCATCGAGCGGGACCTCAAGTCGCTTTCCCTCGACGCCCTGCGCGACGTGGCCACCTGGACCGCGGGCAGCTTCACGGTTTATGACGGGGTCACACCCCCGCCCTGGGCCTTCACCATCGCCGCCGACTTCCCCGCCCTGCTCGTCGAAGCGCTGCGGGGCCAGTGCGTCAAAGAGAGCCTGCAGCGGGAATTCGTATCCCGCAAGTGCATCCTGCGCACGCGCTCGGCGTCACGAAGCTCGAGCCACCTGAACGACGCTGAGAGAGTGATCCTCGCCCTGGTGAATGGCGAACGCACAGTCGAGGAGTTGGTGAAGCGCTCTGGCCTCGACGAATTACAGGCCCTTGGGGCCATGCACGTTCTGTGCGCTCTGCACCTCACCGACCTGCTCCCGCCCCAGCGTGCCGCGAAGCCGCCAGAGCGCCCAGCACCCCCGCCGCCCCCCCCGATGCCGCCGCCCAAAGACCCCGCAACCATCGAACGCGGAGGCGCCACCAGCAAGTACGTCACTGTTCCGCCCGACGTGAAGAATGGGCCCGGCCCCGCCGAAGCGGCCCAGAGAATCCCCGAGGCCTTAAATCGCAGCGGAGAATCGACGGCCAAGCTCAGCGTGCCCCGCGACGCTCCGCAGCGCATGCTCCGCATCACCGGCGACGACAAGACCGAGGACATCGTCCTCACCGCCGCCACCTTCGCCGTCGGCCGCCATCCCAGAAACGATCTGGTCCTGAAAGACCCGCGGATCTCCAGTTTCCACTGCCGGGTGGAGATCGAAGGCGACAAGTGCGTGATCCTCGACCTCAAGAGCCGCAACGGCACGCTTCTCAACTCCGCGCGCATCGATCGCTCCGAACTGAAGCACAACGACCGCATCCAGCTCGGCAGCACCAAGATCACCTACCTCGAGTCCTGAGGCTTCAGCTTTAGACGTCCCGGCCGCCGGGGCACTAAACTCCGAGGTGCAATGACTGAGATCCGCCCGTTCCGCGCCCTGCGTTATCCAAAAACCCTCGACCGGCTTGAGAACCTCCTCGCCCCGCCCTACGACGTCATCTCCGAGGACTACCGGAAGACTCTGATCGCACGGAATCAGTCGAACATAGTGCGGGCGATCCTCAAGGACTCGGGGGATGGCGACGCGGGTTATGCGCGCATTGGCGAGATCTTCGCCAAGTGGCGCGCCGACGGCACCCTGGTACAAGATGGCGAACCCGCGATCTACTTGATGGAGCAGCGTTTCTCCTGGGAAGGCCGCGACTTCGTGCGCACCGGCATCCTTGCTCGCTTCAAGGTGGAACCCGAAGGGTCGGCGGTGATCCGGCCGCACGAGAAAACCCGCGGTCCCGCCAAGGAGGACCGGTTCTCGGTGCTGAAGGCGACGCGTTCGAACTTCTCCCCCATCTTCCTCTTCTTCGAGGACCAGGGCGCCTTCGCCCGGGCGGTGGCCCAGGCCAGGCAGAAACACGCGGTGCTCTGCACCTACAAGGACGATGACGCGGTCGACCACACGGTGTGGGCGATCACTCAGCCGGAGGACATCGAGGCCCTCGCGAAAAGCGCGGGCGGCGGTCCGTCCTACATCGCGGACGGCCATCATCGTTATGCCACGGCCCAGCGCTACTTGAAGGAAGTGGGTCCTGAAGGCGCCACCACCTACGGCTACTTCTGCCCCAACGATGACGGACTGCTGGTTCTTCCCTACCACCGCATCCTCTTCGATGCGCCTGCGGTCGCGGACGTGAAGACACGTCTGCAGGGCAAGTACCTGCTGAACGAGGTCCAAGGCGCGGACGCGGCGGCCCGCGAAGTTTCTAACTCCACCTTGCCCTTCGCCTTCGCCCTGTTGTGGCCGGACGGCCAGGCCCTGGTCTGCGAATCGGCCCCCGGGGTGGAGGACGAACTTCCCACCGAAGCGCCGAAGTGTCTCAAGGATCTCGACACCTACTTCCTGCATCACGTCGGCTTCAAGCACCTCGGGATGAGCGATCCCAAGGTGGAGTTCGTCCATTCGCTGGCCGACGCCAAAACCGAACTTGCGGCTCACCCAGGGGCGGTGGCCGTTCTCATGCGCGCCACCCCGCTGCGCCACATCGAGGCCGTGGCCGACGCCACCGAGTCAATGCCGCCCAAGAGCACCTTCTTCCATCCGAAGATCCCCTCGGGAATCCTGGTTCATCCGCTTGAAGCGTGATCGCTCGGGCCACTTGAATGGGCTGGGCATGAGGCGATGAGCGAAACCATCACGAATGGCGTCAAGGTGCACGTGAGCACCCGTTTTCTGGAGGAGCGCAGCAATCCCCAGACCAAGAAGTTCATCTTCGCCTACACCGTGACCATCACGAACACAGAGTCGGTTCCCGTCCAGCTCATGTCGCGCAAGTGGATCATCAAAGACGCGGACGGCGACATCGAAACCGTCGAGGGCCCGGGCGTGGTGGGCGAGAAGCCCGTGCTGCAGCCCGGCCAGTCCTTCGAATACACAAGCTTCTGTCCGCTCGAAACGCCGTTCGGTACCATGGAAGGCCACTACAACATGGTGGCCGCCGACGGCTCCCGCTTCCAGGCCATGATCGCGCCCTTCGGCCTGGCCACACCCGGCGCGCTGAACTGACGCCCTGCTAGCGGAAGCGGCAGATCCCGGCGGCCAGTGTCCCCGGCGCGCCTTTTCCGCCACCTTCTCCGGTGAGGAAGACGGCGCCGCTCGGGCCGAGGGTGACTCCTTCACCCTGCGGCTCACGGAGCGACGTGACCGCGTAGGACCGCACCGAACCAAGGTCGCCGCGGGAGAAACGCGCGGCGTCATGGATCTGGATCGAGTCGCGCGTGCGCAGGGCCACCCACTTGCCGTCGGGGGACGCGCTGGCGCCGGTGATTCGAAGGTTGCGGGGCACGGTGTCCGACCGGAGGACCGCCACTTGTTTCAGGATGGTCGAGGCCCCGGACCGGGGTGAGGGCCCGAACCCGTAGAGGGCGATCGAGCCCGTTTCGCCTTTGGTGACCACGAACATCTCACCCGCTTCGGTCACGAAGAAGGCCTCGGCATCGTGGGGGCCATCGGGGTAGGTGGCGTGGAAGCTGTCCAGGACGGGTGCTGTGGGGTCGCGGGGACTCGGCTCGACAAAGCGGTGGATGCTGATGGCATCTCGCGTAGCGCGGTTGTCGCCGATATCCGCGACGTAGACGCAACTCGATCGCCCGCAAGGTCCGACCGCGATGTCTTCCCAGTCGGTCACCTTGATGCCTTCGAGGCGCACCTTCCCCCGAGCCGCACCCCGCGCGTTGAAGGCGAACAGGTAGGGCGTGATCGTCGCGGAATCGCCGTGCGACCAGACGATGCCCGGTGTCCTTCGCGAGACCGCAGCCCCGCTGGCCTCGGGGAGACTCGAAAGCGCGCCGGGCGCCCGCTCGAGAAGGCACTGCAACTCAGCCGCCAGGGCCGACCCTGTACCCAGCGTTGCCGCCAGGGTGAGAAAAACGAAGAGGCGGGTCTTCACGCGGGCATCCTGCTTTCGGGGAATACGACGAGCGTTTTCAGCGCTCCGGACGTCGCATTGACGAGGACCTCGGGCAAATCGCGCAGTTCCTTACGGCCGCTGACGAACTTCGAGGGTTCGACCGCGCCTGTGGCGATCAACCGGAACGACTCACGAAACGCGGCCGGGGTGTGGTGGAAACTCCCGATGACCCGGATCTCGTCGTAGTGAACACGGGTGACGTTCAGGTCAACCAGGGTGTTGGCCGGGCAACCGGCGAAGAGACTGACCGTGCTTCCCCGCCCTGCCGAACGGAGGGCGAGTGCCGCGGTTTCAGCCGCGCCGCCCGCGTCGAACACAACGTCGAACGCCGCTTCGCGCGATCCGTCGAGATCGAGATGCAGCCCGTCCGCGCGGGACACGATTGCCGCGGTGTCGGACGCGCCATGCGCGCGAGCGGTGGCGAGGGCCTCCTCGCGGCGAGCGGCCGCGGTCACTTCCGCGCCCTTGAGCACACACAGGCGGAGCAGCATCAGGCCGATCGGCCCCGCGCCGATGACGAGCACGCGATCACCCGAACGGACCGAAGCCATGGCCACGCCCTTGACGCAGCAAGCGAGCGGCTCGGTGAGCGCCGCGTCCTCGGGCCGCACGTCGCCGAGCGGCAGGACGTTCTTCGCCACCACCCGCGCGGGCACCGTGAAGGCTTCGGCGAAGGCGCCGTTCCAGAAGAGAAGTTGGTCGCACAGGCTCTCGTGGCCGCGGGCGCATTGACGGCACTCGCCGCAAGGTGCCGAGTTCGCGGCCACCACGAGGTCACCCGCCTTGAACGCGGTGACGCCCTCGCCCACCGCCGCCACTGCGCCCGCTGCCTCATGGCCGAACACGCAGGGCGGCTTCAGCATGCGCGCGTGATAGCCACGCCGGACCACCTTCAAGTCGGTGCCGCAGGTGAGTGCGGCCAGGGTGCGGACCACGATCTCGCCCGGGGCCGGGCTGGGATCGGGCATGTCCTCGTAGCGGACGTCGCCGGGGCCGTGAAGAACCGCGGCCTTCACCCAAGCCTCATGTCGATGACGATCTTCAGGGTCTGCGGAGCGGGTTTGCGGAAAAGGTCGATGGCCTCGTTCACCGAGGCGATGGGAAACGCGTCGGTCAGCAACTCCGCGAGGCGGAGGCGTCCGGAGAAGACGAGATCCGCGGCCTCCTGCTGAATGTCCACCGACGCACTGTAGACGCTCACCACCTGTTTCTCCGCGGCGGCGAGCAGTCCGAGGTCGAGTTGGAAGACCTCGCCCTTCGAAGTGGCGGAGAAAGGCACAATGCGTCCTCCCGGGCGGGCCGATTCCAGCGCGCTGTCCAGCGCCCGTTGACCCGTGGCGGCCAGCAGCACCACGTCGGCCCCGCGGCCCGAGGTTTCGCCGCGCACCCAGTCGGCCACGCTGCCCTCGCGCGCATCGAAGGCGTCGGCCCCGAGTTTGCGGGCCAGATCGAGGCGCAGGGGCGACAGATCGGAGACGAACACCCGCGCGCCGCGCACCCGGGCGAGCTGCATCAGCATTGAACCAATCGGGCCTTGCCCCACCACCAGCACGCTCTCGCCTTCGCGGACGCCGGCCTGATCGACGGCCTTGAGGCAGGTGTTCACCGGTTCGACGAGGCACGCCACTTCGGCCTTCACGCCCGCGGGGATGGGAATCGCGCCGCGTTCAACGATGTGAGGCTCGGCCTTCAGGTACTCGGCGAAGCCGCCGCCTGAGGGCTCGAAGCCCGCGGTGGTGCCGTTGCGCTTGTAGACCGCGCACTGCGCGTAGAGGCGACGCTCGCAGTAGAAACACTCGAGGCAGGGAATGTGGTGGTGCACCACCACGCGGTCGCCTTCCTTGAAGCGGGTGACACCTGACCCGAGGCCGGCCACCACGCCCGCGATCTCATGTCCGAAAACACGCGGCGGGGGCACAAGGGCGTAGTCGATCTTCTTGACGTCGGTCCCGCAGACACCGCAGACATCGACCCGAACGAGGATCTCGCCCACCCCCGGCTCAGGACGCCTGATCTCCTCCACCTCAAGTTTGGGGCTCCCTCGATAAACCGCCGCTCGCATCAGGCTCATGTGGCTGGGGATCTTAGTTGCCCAGACGCCCTCAGGGGACCCCACCCGAGGAGCGGTGATCCTCAAGGGCCGCTGATAAACTCGCGCCAATATGGCGGCTGAGCGCGTTGATACTGGCCTTTCCGGACCTGTCGTGCTCGGTACGGGGGAAGTGTCCCCTGGATCCTTGCTGCCTCCCGCGGAGCTGCGTGCCCTGCACCGGGCCATCCTCCTGCCCCGGGTGATCGAGGAGAAGGCGCTCGTCCTGCTGAGGCAGGGGCGGCTCTCCAAGTGGTTTTCAGGAATAGGCCAGGAGGCGATCGCCGTGGGGGTCGCCTCGGCCCTGCAGACCGACGACTGGATCCTGCCCATGCACCGCAACCTAGGCGTCTTCACTACGCGCCAGGTCGACATGCTCCGTCTCTTCCGCCAGCTCTTCGGCCGGAGCGGCGGCTTCACTCAGGGACGCGACCGGACCTTCCACTTCGGCCTGCCCGAGAAGTCGATCGTGGGCATGATTTCCCATCTCGGCGCCATGCTGCCGGTGGCCTGCGGCCTCGGCCTCGCCAGCAAACTGAAGGGCACGGGCCGGGTCGCCGCTACCTTCACCGGGGATGGTTCGACGAGTGAAGGCGATTTCCACGAGGCCTTGAACCTCGCTGCGGTGTGGAAACTCCCGGTGCTCTTCGTGATCGAGAACAACCAGTACGGCCTCTCCACTCCAAGCCGCGAACAGTACGCCTGCGCGCGGCTGGCCGACCGCGCGGTGGGCTACGGCATCCCCGGGCACACCATCGACGGCAATGATCTACTCGCGGTGTACCAGGCCACTCGCGACGCCGCGGCGCGGGCCCGGGCCGGAGATGGCCCCACCCTGCTCGAGTTCGAAACCTTCCGCATGCGCGGCCACGAAGAGGCCTCCGGTGTGGCCTACGTGCCGCCCCACCTCTTCGAGGAATGGGCGAAGAAGGATCCCCTGGTCCGCCTGGAGTCGGTACTCAAGGCAACGGGGGTGATGACCGCGGCCGAGATCGAAGTCCTGCGCGAGATGCTCAAGGCCGAGGTGGATGGCCTGGCCGACGAGGCCCTGGACACACCGGTTCCCTCCTCCACCCGAGAGAAGGAACTCGCCTCGGTTTACGCCGCAGCACCCGTGCCCGTGGGTCCCGCGCCGGGAGTGAAGACCCGCGAACTGCGCTACATCGACGCCATTACGGAGGCGCTCCAGACCGCCATGAGACGCGATCCGCGCGTCGTCCTTATGGGCCAGGACATCGCCGAGTACGGGGGCGCCTTCAAAGTCACCAAGGGCTTCCTCGAGGAGTTCGGACGCGACCGCGTGCGCAACACTCCCATCATCGAGTCGGGCATCCTCGGCGCGGCCCTCGGCCTCGCCATCGACGGCATGGTTCCGATGGTCGAGATGCAGTTCGGTGATTTCATCTCCTGCGGCTTCAACCAGATCGTCAACAATCTGGCCAAGACCCACTACCGATGGGGCACGAGCGTGCCCTGCGTAATCCGCGCCCCCACGGGCGGAGGCACCGGCGCCGGGCCCTTCCACTCCCAGAACGTCGAGGCTTGGTTCACCCACGTAGCCGGCCTCAAAGTGATCGCGCCCGCCACACCAGAAGACGCGAAGGGCCTGCTCCTCGCGTCCCTGGCCGAGCCCAATCCCGTGCTCTTCCTCGAGCACAAGTTGCTCTACCGCTCGCTCAAGGGCATGGTGCCCGAGGGCTATTACACGACGCCCATTGGAAAGGCGCGAATCGCGCGTCGCGGCCACGACCTCACCATCGTCGCTTACGGGATCGCCGTGCATTGGGCGCTCGAGGCGGCGGCCACCCTGGCTCGTGAAGGTTCCGAGATCGAAGTGATCGACCTGCGCACACTGCTGCCGTGGGACAAGGCGACGGTCCTCCAGTCCGTGCGGCGGACGGCCAAGGTGCTCGTGCTGCACGAGGCCCCGCTCACCGGCGGCTTCGGCGGAGAGATCGCGGCCACGATTTCCCAGGAAGCGTTCAGCGACCTCGACGCCCCCGTCACCCGTCTCGGCGGATCCGACACTCCCATCCCCTTCGCCGAGGCGCTTGAAGAGATGTTGTCGCCGAGGCCTGATCTGTTGCCCACACTGCGCAAACTGCTGGAGTACTGAGGTCATCATGAGAGCCCTTCGAAGACGACGTGTCCTCAGAAACGTCGCGCTGGGGGCCCTGGCCCTCCTGATCATCTCCGGCCTGACCGCCACGTTCATCTTCCGCGGTTCCCTGCCCGTGCTCGAGGGCGAGCGCGAACTCGCGGGCCTCAAGGGCTCGGTGACGATCGAGCGCGACGAGAGCGGCGTCGCCACCGTCCGCGGAACCGATCGGCTCGACGTGGCGCGGGCCACCGGCTTTCTGCATGGTCAGGAGCGTTTCTTCCAGATGGACCTCATGCGTCGACGCGCGGCCGGCGAGTTGTCCGAGCTCATCGGCGCGGCCACGGTGGAGATCGACAGCGACGTGCGGATCCATCAGTTCCGGAGCGTGGCCGCGAAAGTGGTGGCCCGGATGGAAGGGCCTGAACGGGCCATGACCAATGCCTATGTGGCCGGTGTGAACGCCGGACTGCAGGCCCTGCGCGTGCGCCCCTACGAGTATGTGCTGCTTCGCGTCGACCCCGCTCCCTGGAAGGCCGAGGACTCGGTGCTGTGTGTGCTCTCGATGTTCCTGACCTTGCACGAGGCCAAGGGCGAACGCGAGAGCACGATGGCGGTGATGCGGGATGCCATGCCCCCCGCGTTGTTCGACTTCCTCGCCCCCCGCGGCACCCTCGAATGGGACGCACCGATCGTGGGCGAACCCATCGCCATCGCCGCCATCCCCGGTCCCGAACTCTTCGACACCCGCGCCGCCACCGCCGAGGCGAAGGTGGCCACGGTGTACCCCTCGCCCGATCGCTTCCTGCCCGAGGACAACCTGCCCTACACCGGCAGCAACAACTGGGCGGTCGACGCCGCCCGCTCGACCAACGGATACGCGATGGTGGCGGACGACATGCACCTCGAGATCTCGGTGCCCAACATCTGGTATCGCCTTCGCCTCGTGTTCCCCGACGCCAAGGGGATCGAACGCAGCGTCACCGGCGTCTCCCTCCCGGGCACCGCGGGCATCGTGGCCGGCAGCAACGGCCGCGTGGCGTGGGGCTTCACCAACACCCAGGCCGACTGGAACGACCTGGTCATCGTCGAGCCCGGCGCCCGGCCGAACACCTACCTCACCGCGGACGGACCAAAGGAATTCGCGAAGGTCACCGAGTCCATCAACATCAAGGGCGCGCCGTCGCGGCCCCTTGAGATCCTGAACACAATCTGGGGGCCCGTTATCGACCGCGATCACAATGGCCAGCTTCGCGCCTACCAGTGGACAGCCCACGATCCCGAGGCGGTGAATCTCCGACTGCTTGACCTCGAGGCGGCGGAGACCATCGAGGACGCCATCGCCGTGGCCCATCAGGCGGGTGCGCCGCCCCAGAACGCGGTGATCGCCGATCGCAGCGGCCGCATCGCCTGGACCGTGGCCGGACGCATCCCGAAACGCGTGGGCTTCGAAGGCCGCCTGCCCGTCACCCGGTCGGACAACTCCCGACGCTGGGACGGGTATGTCCCGAGCGAGGAGGCCCCGAAGGTGGTCGATCCCGCGGACGGACGTCTATGGACGGCGAACGCTCGCGTGGTCTCCGGGCCGATGCTCGCCATCATGGGCGAGGGCAACTATCCGCTGGGCGCCCGGGCCCGCCAGATCCGCGACGGACTCTTCGCCAAGGAGAAGTTGTCGGCGGCCGATCTGATGGACATCCAGCTCGACAACCGGGCGGTGTTCCTGGATCGCTGGCAGAAACTCGCCCTCGTCACACTCGATGACCGGGCTGTCGGCGCCGACGCGAAACTCGTCGAGGCCAGGCGCCTCATCGCCAACTGGGGCGGCCGAGCCGCGGTGGACTCGGTGGGCTACCGGATGGTGAAGGCCTTCCGCCGCGCCGTTTCCGACCGCACCTTCGCTCCCCTCATCGCCCCCGCCCTCAAACTCAACAAGGACTTCCGTTACAGCCGGATCTGGCAGAACGAAGGGCCGCTGTGGGCCCTCAACTCGTCCGAACCAATGCATCTTCTCGATCCGAAGTTCGCGGATTGGAAGGCTCTGCGCCTCGACAGCATTCGCGCGGTGGTGGATGCCCTGACGAAGGACGGCCGCCGCCTGCCCGAGCGGACCTGGGGCGAGTTCAATGCCGCGCGCATCCAGCATCCGCTTTCCCGGGCGGTGCCGGCACTCGCGCGTTTCCTCGACATGAAGAAAGACCCTCTGCCCGGCGACGATCACATGCCGCGTGTGGCATCTCCCACCAACGGCGCCTCGGAGCGATTCGTGGTTTCACCGGGTCGCGAGGAAGAGGGCTTCTTCCACATGCCCACCGGACAAAGTTCGCACCCGCTGTCTCCCTACTTCGGCGCAGGCCATCAGGCCTGGCTGACCGGGGAGAAAACCCCCTTCCTGCCCGGACCGTCGCGTTACACACTGACCCTGCGTCAGTAGGAACCGGGGAGTTCAGCCGCTACAATGGCGGGGATGGGGCTGCTTCTGTGCCGGTCTGAACGTCGTGCCGCAACCTGAGATGGCAGATCCCTCCGACTCTCCTTCGGTTCATCGTACGGGGGCGCTCAGCCGCCTGCTCGCGACCCCGCCGGTCAAGAAGCGGGAAATAGGCGCGGAGACTCTCCTCTCGGCGGTCCTTGACGCCGCCGCGGATGGAATCATCGTGATTGGGGCCGACGGTCAGGTCCTGACCTACAACGATCGTTTCGTCGAAATCTGGGACGTCTCCCGTCAGACCCTGCTGACCCGCGACGACCGCCAGGTCCTGGCCGCGCTGGTGAAGAACATCACCGACGCCGCCGACTTCCTGCACCACGTTGACACCATGGCCGCCGATCGCGACGGCCGCGCGCTCGGGGTCTGTCGCCTGGTCGACGGCCGGGTCATCGAGCACGAGACCCGGCCCATCCGCGTGGGGGACGAGAAGATCGGGCGCGTGTGGACCTTCCGCGACATCACCGCGCGGGTGCGCGCCTTTACCCTGTTGCACGAGAGCGAGGAGCGCTTCCGGGTGTTCGCCGACAGCGCGGCCTACGGCATCGTCATGCACCAGGACGGTGAAGTGGTGTACGCGAATGAAGCGGCGGGCCGCGAGCTTGGATACGCGGTGGACGAGATGATTGGCCTGCGCGTCATCGACTTCATTCCGGAGGACGACCGGCCCGCCATGCGCGAGCGGGCCGTCGCCCGGGCGAACGCGGAAGGCGCTTCGCCCTCCCACTACGAGACTTCCGTCCGACGCCGGGACGGCGAGATCCGCAAGTTCGAACTCGGGGTGAGTTCGATCCACCTCAAGGATCAGGACGCAGTGGTGGTGACCATGGTCGACATCACCGAGCGGCATCGGGCGGAAGCCCGGGCCCGTCGCCTGGCCTCACACGACGCCCTGACCGATCTGCCCAACCGGACCTCCTTCCGTGAGGCCGCCGATCTGGCGGTTGAGGAAGCGGCGCGGACGGGCAGCGATCTGAGCGTGGTTCTCGTGGGCCTCGACCGGTTCAAGTCCGCGAACTTCCTCGGTCATCGGCTCGGAGATCAGGTCCTCCAGGAAGCCGCGCGCCGTCTGCACGGCCTGGTGCGGCCGATCGACCTGGTGGCCAGGCTCGGCGCGGACGAGTTCGCGGTGCTGCTCAAGGGCTGCGACCTCGGCTCGGCCATCGTGTTGTCCCAGCACATCGTGGCCTGCCTGCGCGAGCCCTACCGGGTCACCGACGAGAATGAACTGTTCCTGAGCGCGAGTGTGGGCGCCGCCTCATTCCCCCACCAGGCCCGGAACGCCGCCGAGTTGCTCGGCCACGCGAACATCGCCCTGCTCGCGGCGAAGGAGCGCGGCAAGGACCAGGCGGTGGCATTCGAGAACGAGCTGACCGGCGAGGCCGCGGCCCGGGTGGAGATGAACCGTTTCCTTCACCGTTCCCTGCGCGACCACTCGTTTTTCCTCGAGTATCAGCCGATCGCCCGAACCCACGACCTCGGCATCACCGGCTTCGAGGCTTTGGTCCGCTCGAAGGACCTGCTGGGACGACGAGTGCCTCCCGATGCCTTCATTCCCATCGCCGAGGCCACTGGTCTGGTGGTGCCGATGGGTCGCATCGTCCTCGATCTGGCCCTCGGGGCCATACGCGAGTTCAACCTGCTCCGGGCGAGCCCCCTGCGGGTGGCCATAAACGCGTCCGCCCTGCAGTTGAGGCACCCCACGTTCGTGCGCGACATCCGGGCCGGCCTCGACCAGCATGCCCTGCCCGCCTCCTCGCTCGCCGTGGAGGTCACGGAGACGAACGCACTCACCGATCCGGAAGGCACGCGACGGGTCCTGCGTGAACTGCGGACGGCCGGAGTCTCGATCAGCCTTGATGACTTCGGCACCGGCTTCGCGTCCCTCGACCTGCTGCGCAGCCTTCCCCTCGACCTGGTGAAGATCGACCGCTCCTTCACCCACGACATCGACAAAGACGCCACCCAGGCCTCTATCGCCACCGCGGTGATCGAACTGTCGCACCGCCTCGGGCTGAAGGTGGTGGCCGAGGGCGTGGAGACCGCGAACCAGCACGCTTTCCTCGAATCACGCGGGTGCGACTTGATCCAGGGTTACTGGCTGGCCCGGCCGTTGTCGCTGGAAGCCGGCCTCGAGTTCCTTCAGTCCCGCGACCGCCGCGTCCGCGCCTGAGCGCGGCTCTGTTCAGGCGATCGGGCGGCGGGTGATCCTTCCGGTCAGGGTGTCCGAGCCGATGGAGATGAATAACTCGCGCTCCGAGACCGAGAGCGCGAAGGCCATGCGCCGATCCAGCCGCGAGACCAGGGAAGTGATGAGAGCCGGCTCGATGGCGTAAAGCTCGAGATCCTCGGCGCGATGAATGCGTTCGCCGGCCAACCGAGAGGCGAAGCGCTCGACGTCCTTGTGGGTATACACGACGACCCGAGGCGCCGCCTTCGAGGCCTTATGCAGACGCGCCGCGTCGGGACTGCCGATCTCGATCCAGGCTCGAAGCGCGCCGGTCAAGTCGCGGACGCTGAGCGCCGGCTCATCCGGTTCGGACAGGCCGCCGGTGGAGAAGGCGATGCCCTCCGCGAATTCGAGGGCGTAAGCAAGCACACGGGTCAGCAGATACTCGGCGGATTCCGAAGGATGGCGGGCCACGCGGAGGGCGAGGGACTCGTAGACCTGCCGGTCCGCATCAGCCAGGTCGATATCGACGTTGTAGACAGTTGCTCCCGTGGCCACGCGCCAGTAGACCACGAAACCCCCAGCCCTAACCGAAGAACAGGTAGCAGACTGCTATGGCGGCCATGAACCCGGCGAACTCCGCGGTGAGGCCGCAGGCGATGGCGTGGCGGGTGTTCTTGATGCCCACGGAACCGAAGTACACCGCGAGCACGTAGAACGTCGTTTCCGTGCTTCCCTGGATGATGCAGGCGAGCCGGCTGGCGAAGGCATCGGGACCGAGCGTCTTCATGGTCTCGATGACCAGACCGCGCGCGCCGCTGCCGGAGAGCGGCCGCACCAGCGCCACCGGCAAAGCATCCACCCAACGCCCATCGAGCCCCACCGTGGCGACGAGCAGGCGCACCAGGTCGAGCGCCTGATCCAACACACCGCTGGCCCGCAGGATTCCGATGGCGACGAGCATCCCCACCAGATGAGGAATGATGCTCACAGCCACGGTGAAGCCCTCTCGGGCGCCTTCGATGAAGGCCTCGTAGACTGCGATACCCTTCTGAACCGCGAGCAGCAGGAAGCCCACGATCAGTGTAAAGATGGTGAGATTCGCGAAGAGAGAGGCCTGGCGCTCCAGGGTCTCTTTGTCGAGTGTGCTGACGTAGGCCGACAGCAGGCCGATGAGCAGGGTCGCGCTACCGAAGTAGGCGAAGGTGACCGGGTTCGCGAGGCGCAGCCCCTGCACGCGCGCGGTGACCAGGATGCCGGTCATGGTGCTGCAGAACGTGGCTATGAGCAGGGGGAGGAACACGTCGGTGGGGTCGGCGGCGCCCATCTGCGCCCGGTAGGTCATGATCGCGGTAGGGATAATGGTGACGGCCGAGGCGTTGATTACCAGGAACATGATCTGATCGTTGCTGGCGGTTTCGGGTGTGGGATTGAGCTCCTGCAGCTCCTTCATCGCCTTGAGCCCGAGCGGTGTCGCGGCGTTGTCGAGGCCAAGAACGTTCGCGGAGAGATTCATCACGATGGAAGCGCCGGCCGGGTGAGCGGGCGGCACGCTTGGGAAGAGCCGTCGCAGGAGGGGGTCGAAGGCGCGCGCCACCAGGGCCACCGCCCCACCCTTCTCGCCGATCTTCATGATGCCAAGCCAGAGGCACATGACGCCGGTCAGGCCGATGGAGATCTCGAACCCCGTCTTCGCCATCTCGAAGCTCGAGCCCACCATGGCCGCCCACACCCCGCTCTCCCCGAGCACCAGCCAACGGACCAGTCCGGCGAGAAATGCCACGAAGAAGAAGCCGGCCCAGATCCAGTTGAGCATGCTTCATCTTAGGGGCTCCAGGCCCCGATTTCCGCGACCCGCCCGGGGGCTAGTGCGTGCTCGGGGCGGTCTCGTCGCCCGCGATCTGGAAGTAGGCCACCAGACTCTGTTGAGCCGCGGCTTGACCGGCGAGTTCCTCGGATGTTGCCGACAGTTCTTCCGCCGAGGCCGAGTTGCGCTGGGTGACGTGATCGACCCGGGACATCGCGTGGGTGATCTGCTCGACCCCGGTCTGCTGTTCGCGGGAGGCCGCCGCCACTTCCTGGCACAACTCGGCGGTGCGCTGAATCATGGGCACCAGTTCGCGAAGCAGGGCGCCCGAAGCTTCGGCCACCTCGACGCTCTTCGCGGCCACGCCCCCGATGTCCTGAGCCGCGGTCTGGGCGCGTTCGGCCAGCTTCCGGACTTCCGCCGCCACCACCGCGAAGCCGCGGCCGTGTTCACCAGCGCGGGCCGCTTCAATGGCCGCGTTCAGGGCCAGGAGGTTCGTCTGCTGCGAGATCTCTTCGACCACGTTGATCTTCTGGACGATCTCCCGCATGGCGGACATGGTGCTTTCCACCGAACGTCCGCTTTCGGACGCGTCGCTCGCGGCCCGGCTCGCCATCTCCTCCATGCGCACACTGTTGCCGGTGTTCGCGGCGATCGAGGCGCGCATTTCCTCGAGGCTCGACAACGTTTCTTCAACCGAGGCGGCGACATCGGAAGTGCCGGCCGAGAGGTCGCCCGCGGCTGACGAGACCTGGCGCGCCGCCGCGGTCATGCCCGAAGCGTGGATCTTGAGTTCGCTGGAGACGCCGGCCAAGCGGCGGGTCATTTCGCCGAAGGCGATACCGAAACGATCGGCGGTGGAACGGGGTTTGGGCGAGCGCCGCAGGTCGCCCTCGGCAATGTTCTGGGCGAAGCCCGCCATCTCCTGGAGGAAACTGGTGACGTCGGCCAGGGCCTTCACCAACTGCCCCACCTCGTCGGTGGCTTTGGTCTCGAAGCGGACGCTGACATCGCCGTCGCGCAGACGGTGAGCAGCCTCCACCGCTCGCGCCATGGGACCGATGAGGGCCTTGGTCACGTTCATGGCCGCGCCCACCTGCAGAGCGAGACACAGAACCACGATGGTGATGATGTAGAGGTTCGCCGAGTTCTGTGCCTGACGCGCGGCCTCGAAGGCCTCGGTCATGCTCTTCTTGTCGCGCTCGGTGTTGGCAGCCAGGGTGTCGCGGACCTGGCGGTACTGGGTTTGCATGGCCCCGAGAGCAGCGGACAGGTCCTGGCCCCGGGTGTTGGCGATCATCAGGCGGGTGGTGGAGACCGCGGTGTCGTAGTAGGAGCTGAACGAGGCCTGTAGCTGGAGCAGCTCAGCCTGGTTGATGACGGGGTTGCTCTTTCCGGTTTCGAGGGTCCGCAGGAACTCCTGCTTGAGAGGGTCCAGTTCCTCGGCGAAGTCGGCGTTCGACGCCGCCACCGCGTCCTGCAATCCACGCTGGATCTGGGACAGGCTTTGTTCCAGGTTTCGGCTGATCTCCAGCGACGGCCCGTAGCCGGTTTCGGCAAGGCGCAGACGCTCGGCCGAACGTCCGCCGGACACCATGGTCACGAGCAAGGTCAGAAGGAACCCCACCGCAGCCACCCCGGGGAGGATCAGAAGTTTGGCGCGGAAGGAGAGCGAATCGAACTGGAGACTGGCCATTGGGGGGAGCGGCTCAGCGGATCGAGAGGAGCTTCACGCCATCGGTGCTGGCCCCGGCCGAAATGTAGCCGATGGCGCCGGGGTTCGCCTTCACGAAAGCGATCACCGCGGCATCCCCAGCCTTCTCGGCCGGCGGCACGTCGCGTCCGGCGAAAATCTGCTGCTGCCAGTAGGAAGCGATGGCGCTCGCGGGCTTGCCGTGAACGATCTTGTTGAAGACCACGCGCACCGGGGAGATGGAGGCCTGGTCCACGGGCACGATGGGAATGCCGGTGTCCCACTTCACGATCTTCTTCAGGAACATTTTCCCGAGTTGCTCGCGGGTGAGGATGTCAGTCGGATTCCCGGCGTTCACCACGACCTGATACTCCGCGGCCTGACTCAGAGCCGGGCCGAAGGCCAGAAGAAGGGCAAGAATGGAGAAGGTTCTTCGATTCATGTGATTGTTCACCTCTTGGCTCTTTGGATCAACGGAGCCATATTTCGCGGGTCTTGAGGGAGGCCCCAGGCCCGAATGTGGGCTCGAGCAGCCGAATGTCGCCCTAATGGTACTCGGCCTTGAGCGCGGAGTCAGGCCGGGCCTCCGAGGGATGAAGGAAAAGAAGGCCCCGGAGCGTGCGGCTCCGGGGCCTCGACTAGGAGCCCACGCGGGCTCCTCAATCAACAATCGGCCGAAAGAGGCGGCCGGACTAGAACGACCAGCGCGCGGTCAGCTGGATCTGACGGGGCGCGTTGATCGACGACGGTGCGCCGAACAGGACGGTGGCGGACTGGCCGGACGGCGTGGTGACGCCGGCCGAGGGATACCGGGTCTGGGCCGCGGTAATCACGGTTTCGTTGAACACGTTCGTGATGTCGGCGAACAGGCCCAGCCGGTCTCCCCGGGCTCCGATCTTGAAAATCTTCTCGAAGCGGAGGTCGAGGATGTTCTCCTTGGGCAAACGGTAGCTGCCGCGGGCGGCGAGGAACGGACGACGCCACGTCGACGACGGGTAGCCCGCAGCTTCGGTGGAAGACAGCTGGGCGAAGGGCGCGTAGGTGCGTCCGGACACGTTCCGGTAGAAAGCGCTCACCATCACGTCGGCCTTCGGGATCTGATAGCCGGCCAGAACCTTCAGCTCGTGGGTCCGGTCGTTCAGAGCACGCCCGTCGGTGTTGACGACACTCAGGGTCGGAGTCTCGAAGAAACGGCTGGTGCCGGCAGAGGCGAGCGATCCGTTGCTCAGGTGGCCTTCGGTACGCGACCAGACGTAAGACACCTGGGCGAGCCAATTGTTCGACATCCGCTTGTTGAGGACGAACATGGCCGCCTTGTACTTGCGGTCGGCCTCGGCGGTGGCGATCACGGCGCCCGAGGCGTCCCGGTACTGGAACCCGTCGGGGTTGGTGATGAGCAGGTCGGTTTCCGACGCGGAGCGGTTCGTCCAGCGATAGACGGTGAGGGGCGTCCCGGTCAGGCCGTTATTCACGCTCACCGGTGCGAAACGCGCCGACGGAATCACCGAGCCCTGAACATTCTGCAGATCGCGGGAGATCCCCGTGGCCGAGAAGCGAAGGTTCGAGGTCAGGGCCCGTTCGAAGCCCACCGTGAATTCCTGGGTGCGCGGATGCTTGATGTCGGGATCGACCTTGTAGAGGGTGGCGGGGGTGCGGTCGATCTCCTGACGGAAGGGCGCGCAGTTGGCGGTGATCGACGGGCAGCCGGTGACGTCGTAGAGAACGAAGTCTTCCTTGCCCGGGAGGGCGCCCGAGAAGATCGGTGTGAAGAGACCCTCGTAGTACTGCCCGTAGGAACCCTTGAGCACGGTCTTGTTGTCACCGGTCAGGTCGAAGGCGAAGCCGAAGCGCGGAGCGAGGCCGGAGGCGCTGTACACCGTGCCCACGTCCTTGCCCTTGCCGCGGTAGACATCGATGCGCACACCGGGGTTCAGGGTGAGGCGATCGTTCACCTTCCACGAATCCTGGATGAAGCCGGCGATGCGCTGGTTACTCCCGCTGATGTCGTAGCCGTAGTTGTAGGCGTAATACGGGCTGCCGCCGTAGTCGTAATAGAAGATGTCGTTGATGTAGCCGTAGCGGTCGCGCGCGCTGCTGCGCTCGATCTCGACGCCGAACTTCAGCTCGTGCTTTCCGAAGCCGTCGGCGAAGTGGGTGATGGCGGCGTTGGCCTGGTTACGCTTGCGGTCGGAGTAGGAGAACCAGCCGAGGGAAACCGTGCGGCTGCCGCTGTCGCCATCGGTGCGGCCGGGCGAGTTGACCACGGGGTTGAGATCGAAGTAACCCCACCAGCCGCTGTACTTCACCTCGGCCAGAGTGTTGGCGGAGAAGACGTGACGCCACGAAGCGCCCCAGACGATTTCCGGAGCGTCCTCATCGTCGAGGAGGTTGTCGGCGCACAGGTACGCGGCCACATCGCAGCGGCCCTTGATGTTGTAATCGTCGGCCTGGAGGGTGAGGTTGAAGTTGTTCTTAGCGTCCTTGATGTAGGTCAACTTGCCGTTCAGACGGGGGCTCACTTCCTTGCGGTAGGTGAGGGGGCCGGACGGGTCGGACTCGAGCTGATAACGCTGGGCGGAGGCGAAGTAGAAGAGCTTGTCCTTGATGAACGGACCGGAGAGCTGACCGGTCATGTCGAGGAGCTTGGTGACCTTCGCCGGATCGCCGAGGGCCGGGTTGCCCTGGCGGACTGCGTCGGTGACGTTGGCGCTGCCCAGGCTCGCGTTCGTGAACTGCAGTTCGAACAGGCCGCCGTGCTTGTTGCCGCCTGACTTGGTGACGGTGTTGACCACGCCGCCGGTGAAGCCGCCGTACTCCGCGGACGCGCCAAGGCCGCCGATCTGCACCTCTTCAACGATGTTGAAGTTGAAGAAGGTCCAGGCCGAGCCGAAGCCGGGATCGCGGGTGTCGACGCCGTCGAGCAGGAGGGAGTTGCCGGTCGAGCCGTCGCCGCCGAAGGCCGACTGCGAGTTGATGCCGGGCATGAAGTTCATCAGGCCGGTGGCTGCGTTGGTCGGACGGATGGGCATGGAGAACAGCAGATCCTGGGACAGGCTGTTGGAGGTGGCGGAGCTGGTGACGTCGACCACCGGCGCCTCGCCGCTCACATCCACGGTCTCCGACAGCGAACTCACCTTGAGGGCGAAGTCGACCGGAGTGGTGCGGCCGATGCCAACCACCACCCCGCCCTGGCGCTTGCCCTCAAAACCGCTCATGGTGCCGGAGATCGAGTATGCGCCCGGCTCAACCGCGAGGAAACGATAGGAGCCGTCGGCGGAAGCCACGGTGGTGAGGGCGCCGGTCTTGCCGAGCAGAGTGATGGTGGCGCCGGGCAACACGCCGCCCTGTTCGTCCTTCACCACACCGCTCACCGTTCCGGTGAGGGACTGGGCGAGGACAGGCGAAACCATGGCGAGCATGGCGATCGCGGCAACGACGAGGAACAACTTCGAATTCAGATTCAGGGGTTTCATTAGCGGATCACCGATTTGACGCGGTCGTTGTACTTTGCATAGACGGTAATGCCGACCGCGGCCACCATCAGCACCAGCGCAGCCTTGCCCTTGCCGCTCTTGAAGAATCCGCCTTCAACCGCAGGCGCCGTGGCGGCCTGGGCGGGGGCGGCGACCAGCGCCTCAGAGGTCAGCGATTCGGCCTTCACCGCGGCCGCTTCACTCAACGTGGCCTTCGGTTCCGGCAGCGGGGCTGCGGTCTCGGCGGCGAAGCCGCTGGACGCGCTGCCCAAAAGAAAACTTCCCATGACCACGATCGCCATGAAGCGGTCGCGCCGTTTCTTTGAATGTTCCAAGGGTTCTCCTCCAGAGAGATGAACGGGTGCGGGAGCACCCGCTTCGATGTCGCGGAGTATAGACATTCGTCTTTCGAGTTCAACCGCTCCGCAAGAGATGCGTTCAATCGGCTGAACGGGGCTCGCGTGGAGCTCGCGGGGCCGGCCGCGCTGGTACGATCTCGCCTCCCGCATGGCCCCTCATCACGACGCTCCCCAGCCCCCCAACCTGACCTCCGGAATTCGTGTAGGAATCCTTTTGGTCGTGGCCCTGCTGGTCTTGGGCCTGAGCGGCGCGTACTGGCGGCTGCGCGCACCCGCGACCGACGAGGGCGCCTCGGAGGCGTTGCGGGAGCGAGGACGGAAGACGCCGGTCAACGTGGTGTTCGTGACCCTCGACACCCTGCGCGCGGACCGCCTTCCTGCCTATGGATTCAAAGGCGTCGAAACTCCGAACCTCGATGCCTTCGCGAGCGAAGGCGTCGTCTTCGATCACGTCACCACGACGGTGCCCCTGACCCTGCCCGCCCATTCGACTCTGATGACCGGACGCCTGCCGAGCCAGCACGGTGTGCGGGACAACGGCGGCTACTTCCTCGGCGAGGAGGAAGAGACGCTGGCGGAGAAATTCAAGACCGCCGGGTACGAGACCGGTGCGTTCGTGGCCGCGTGGGTCCTCGCGGCCAAGTGGGGCATCGGGCAGGGCTTTGACACGTACTCCGACGCCTTCGACCTTTCGAAGTACAAGACCTTGTCCCTGGGCACGGTGCAAAAACCCGGGGACGAGGTGATGACCGATGCGTTGGCCTGGCTGGAAACGCGCAAGGCCAAGCCGTTCTTCGCCTGGATCCATCTCTACGATCCCCACACCCCTTACGAGCCGCCCGAGCCCTTCAAGTCGAAGTACGCCGATCGGCCCTACATCGGTGAAATCGCCTACACCGACTCCGTCCTCGGCCGGCTGCGCGACTTCCTGCGCACCAACAACCTGCTCGAGCGGACCATCGTGGTGTTGACCGCCGACCACGGCGAGGGTCTCGGAGATCACGACGAATCGACCCACGCCTTCTTCGTCTACGACTCGACTATGCACGTGCCCCTGATCGTGCGCACGCCCTGGGGTGACCGCGGGCGCGCTGGTTCGCCCGTCTCCAGCGCCGACATCGCCCCCACCCTGGTCGACCTCACCGGTCTGCCGCCTTTCGCGAAGACCGACGGCAAGTCCGCGGCCCGCCTGATACTCGATCCCGGAGCGGAGGTGAATCACGAGTCCTACGTCGAGACCTACTTCACCCGCTTCCATTTCGGCTGGCAGCACCTGCGAGGCCTGCGCGTGGGCGAATGGAAGTTCATCGACGCGCCGGAACCCGAGTTGTACAAGGTCAGCGACGATCCGGGCGAGACCGCGAACCTCTACAAGGCCAATTCCCTGCGCGCCGAAGAGATGAAGAAGCGCCTCATCGCCTTGGCCGGCGATGGCAACCACGCGCCCCCCGAACGCGCCAACATGGACCCCGAAACCCTCGAACGCCTGGCCGCCCTTGGTTATGTGGGTTCCACGGTGAAGGTCGAAGTCGGGGAGATCCTGCCCGATCCAAAAAGCAAGATCGCCATCTTCAACAAGATGGGACTCGCGAAGACCCTCGCTCAGGACAACCGCATCGACGAAGCCATCGCGCGCATGCGCGAGGTGCTGGCGGAAGATCCGGGCATCATCGATGCCCATCTGACCCTGGGCAACTGGCTCAACCGAGAGAAACGCACGCCCGAAGCCATCGCCGCCTATAAGACGGTGCTCACGCTGCAGCCCGAAAACGTCATCGCCATGAACAATCTCGCCCAGGTGTACAGGGCCCAGCGCAACTGGCCCGCCGCCATCGAGGGCTTCAAGACCGCGCTCAAGCTCGATCCGAAAAGCCCGCAGGCCTGGTTCCAACTGGCCACGCTGTATCTCGACCTCAACCGCACGAAGGAAGCGGAGACCACCTTCCGTGAGGCGCTCAAACACAACCCGAAGATGGGAGCGTCGTACTCGAGCCTGGGCGTCATCGCCTTCGAGCGCGGCGATCTGCGCGAAGCGGAGGTGCTGGTGCGCCAGGCCCTGGTCATCGAGCCCGACCTGCGCACCGGCCACTACACCCTCGCCCGCGTCCTTGAGGAGGCGGGGCGGAAGGCGGAGGCCAAGTCTCTGTACGAAAGGGAACTCGCCACCTATCCCGACCACGGTCGCGCCCGCTTCAACCTGGCCCAGATGCTGCGGGCGGATGGCGACATCACGGGGTTTCTGCGCGAGTTGCGGATGTCCACCGAGAAGTCCCCCGAGTTCGGCCACGCCTACTTCTTCCTGGCCCGCGAAGAACTGAACGCGGGCCGGCTCGAGGTGGCGCGCGACCTGGCTCAGCGCGGCTTGAAAGTTGACTCCTCCTCCGAGGTTGCACCCCTGGGCCACTACGTGCTCGCCGATATCCTGAGCCGTGAAGGCAAGCCCCGCGAAGCTGCTGCCGAAGCGGCCAAGGGCCGCGCCATCGAATCCCGCCGCCTGCGACCCAACCTCGCCGGATGATCGACATTTCTATCTCGACTGGAGCTGCTCAATGACGTCGACCACCATCATTCCCCAGGCCGCCATCGCCGCGGCCTTCGCCAAAGGCGGCTCCTTCCTCGAGACCCCGGACTATCGGGTCGGCATGGCGCGGCGCGAAGGCCCGGGCGATGCGGAAGTTCACGACATCGACACCGACATCTTCTACGTGTTTGAAGGGACCGCCACGCTCATCACCGGGGGGGAGATGGTCGAGCCACGGACGGTCGCGCCGAACGAACACAGGGCCACAAGCACCCGCGGCGGGGTCGAGCGCTCCGTCACCAAGGGCGACGTCATCGTCATTCCACGAACCGAGCCGCACTGGTTCACCGCAGTCACCGTGGCGCCGTTTGTCTACCTCGTGGTGAAGTCGACGACTCGCTAGCCTTAGAGCCGGATGGAGAGTCCGTTCCCGTGGACTGCGCGCGGGTGGAAAAGCGCCTGATGCGGGAAACGCAGGCCGCGAGCTGGACTCTCACCCCCCCGCCCTGATCCAGCGGTGTTCCCGTCTCGTAAGCAGCCTCGACTGGATTGGGCCAGCGAAGAGCCAGGGCCCCCAGCCAACGCCAGGGTCGGACGATCTCGTACCGGAAGGCCTCGCGCGACCCATGCGGCGAACGAGCGCGCCCCCATTCCGCCAGGATGGCATCGGGCATCCACGCCGGCGGGCGCAGCCTGGCGGCAGGGAGGCCGAGACGATCGAGCCTGGCCCCGAGAAGCGCCCGGGCCAGACCCAGAACGGCCAGCGCGGCTTCGGTGCGGCGCGGATCTCCCCGGGTGAAGTACCGGACATCGAAGCCTTGGGGCAGCCGCTCGACGAGGAGCGCCACGTCACACAACCAGAGCGCGCGCAGCACACCATGGCGGACGGTGTGCACGCAGATGAGACGCAAATGGTCCTCGGGACCGAAGAAACGGACCTCCACGCCCTCCACTTTCTCGGTTCGCGAGCGGCGATGGATCTCCTCTTCGTCGCGGTCGTCGAGATCCGCGTATCCCCGATGAAGATCGACGCCCACATCGGGAAGGGTGGTGAGCACCGAGGCCGCGAGGGCCCCGTCTCTATTCCTTACGTAGAGATCGATGTCGCCGCAGGGCCGGAGGCCGGGGCTTGGATACTCGCGCGCCACGGCCCAGCCCTTTCCGGTGATCGCCTCGATACCCGACTCGCTCATGGCCCGCATGACTCGGGCCAGCCTCACCTCATGGCGCGCAGCGGAAAGAGCGTTCCACCGATAGGCATCTTGCAGCCGCATCACGCTCTGCCCGTGCGAGAGGTTTTCTCCTGCCACCCGAAAACCGAGAGCCGCGGACCCATGTCGGAACATCAAGTGGCACAGGTCCCGATCCACCGGAACGGGCTTCGTGTGCTCACTGGCCCGCCAGGCGCCGGACAGCGCGCTCGCAAGTTGCCGGCCTCGGTCGCGCCCGCCCCTCAGTAGCACTGGCCCGGAGCGCCGGTGCTCTGGCAGGTGTTCCGATTCCCGGGAGGCCCGGTGCTCTTACAGCAGCCCGACAGGCACACAGAGCTGTCCGTGCCACAGGCTGCGCCGATGGGAAGCCTCGAGGCTGCAGACGCCGCGTCCGGGACCAGAATCGAGACCACGACGGGGAGCGCAACCGCTCGGCCCAGCCGGCCAAGGGCTCGTCGACGCGTGGGCTCCTTCAAAGGCGGCGCCACGATGAGATCGGCATCGGCCAGCATCTGGAGGCCGTGGACGATCTCATCCTCGGACCGGCCTTGGGCCACTTGCATCACCGCCACCGTTCTCCGGCCGTCGCTCGTGTCCCAAAGGCGGGAGGCGAGGTCGTTCAGGCAGTGGGCTCGGCGGGTGTCGAGGTCGTAGACGAGGGTCTCGCGATCCAGGCGACGCACCACGAGTCGGCGCGTGCGGGCTTCGGGTTGGAAGTCTGCGTTCAGCCCCATCACGTGCCTCCTTTCGTCGCCTCTGTCCCCAGGGGGCATAACCACAGGCGCGCGAGCAGGATACGCCCATACGGGCGTTCGGACCTCCAGCGTGAGGCTAACGTATCGCCGGGGTCGCCGCCTTGCTCGCCTCGGTGCGGTATTTCTCGAACCAGGCCTGGAGATAGAGCTGCTGGGCGATCTGACGGGAAGGCCGACGCCAAGCGTGGAACTCCTCAGGCATGCGAACCAGCAGGGTGTCGGCCTTGCGGAGCATCTTGAGCGCGCGGTAATACTCCTCACTCTGCGACATGGGCGTCCTCAGGTCGGCCTCTCCGGTCATCACCATGGTCGGGGTGGTGACGTTGCCCACGTAGGTGAGCGGGGAGACCCTGGCGTACTCCATCGGGTCTTCCCACGGGTACTTCTTGAACTGGTCGTACCAGTTGTTCCCGTCGGTGGTGCCCACGAAGGAATGCCAGTTGATGACCGGGCGCATCGAGACCGCGGCGCGGAAGCGATCGGTGTGCCCCACGATCCACGCGGTCAGGACTCCCCCACCCGAACCACCGCAGACGAATAGATTCTCGCGGTCCACGAATCCCTTCGCGAGCGCCGCGTCGACCCCGGCCATGAGGTCGTCGTAGTCCTTGCCCGGGTACGAGTGCTGGATGCCGAGAACGAAGTCCTGGCCGTAGCCGGTGGAGCCCCGCGGGTTCATCCACAACACCGCGTAGCCATTCGCCGCGAAGTTCTGGAAGGCCCAGTTCCAGGCCACGCTGTACATGCTCCAAGGCCCGCCGTGGATCCACATCACCATCGGATACTTCTTCGAAGGATCGAAGTTCGAAGGCTTCATCAGCCACCCCTGCACCTTGAGCCCGTCGGTCGAGGTCACCCATATCTCCTCCGCATCGGCGAGGGTGACGCCTTCGAGCACGTCCTTGTTCAGGTCGACGAGGACTCGTTGATCATTCGGCCGCAGCAGGGTGAAGGAAACGAGGACTCCGGGCTGTTTGGGTGTGGTCTTCACCGCCGCGTTCAGGCCGCTCCTCGCCATGGACAGTCCATTCAACATGTGCGCGCCGGTGGTGATCTTCTGCGGAGCCGCGCCCGCCGTCTTCGTGGAGACGAAGTAGATGTTCTTCTCGCCCTTCTCCTCCATCGAGTAGTAGACGCCATCACTCCCCCAGGTGATGTCTCCGGGTGAACTGGGCAGGCCGCCGGCGAGGATGCGCTTGCCGTCCCCGGCGCTGCTCATCACATGCAGGGAGGTGATGTCGTTGGTATAGCCCTTCTCATCGAAGCCGGTGTATGCGATCCACTTCCCGTCGGGCGAAGGAAGCGGCTGGGAATCGCCCCCCTTACGATCGGTGAGGGCCTTCACATCGAGGGTATCGAGAGCGATCGCGTAGATCTCCGAATCGCCCTTCAGGTACTCGGCGTCGGGCTTACGGATTCCCGACACGTAGACCGTGCGGCCATCGGGAGAGAACGCGGGCGCGGCGTGGTTGTAGTCGCCCGAGGTGATCTGACGCGCTATGCCGCCGGTGATGGCGTCGACGAGGAAGACATGGGTGTATCCCTTGGCCACGGGACCGGTGCCATCGGCGCCCCAACTCGTGCGATCGACGAGGACCGCGCCCTTCGCGAGTTCAGCGCCCTTGGGCGTCTTCGGCAGTTTGATGGGAAGAGGCGAGGTTTCGTCGAGAACGCGGACGGTGAAAACGATCTTCGTTCCGTCGGGAGACCACCGCGGGGCCGAGGGCTCGGTGTCAAGCCGGGTGAGCTGGGCCATCTCGCGGGTGTCGAGCCACATCACGTGAATCTGGGTGGAGCCCGACCGGTTCGAGAGAAAGGCGATGCGCTTGCCGTCCGGGGAGAACACCGGCGACGAATCCCGAAACGTGCCTTCGGTGAGCTGACGCAGACGCTCGCCGCGGGCGTCGACGATCCAGAGCAGCGACGCGTTCTGGTCTTTACGAATATCCACGAAGCCGCGGGTGAAGACGATCTGCGATCCGTCCGGGGCGACCACCGGATTCGCGATCGACTCCATCTGGAAGAAGGTCTCCTTGTCCAGAACCCGCGAGGCGGGCTGCGCGAGAGCCGAGCCGTGGGAGCCCGGGAGCAGAGCGGTGAAAAGTGTCAGGGCCGTGGCGGCGCGATGTCGCATGGGAATCCTTCCTTGCAGGGTCAAATCTGACCGCGGGGATGCTACTTCTTTGCGGGAAGGACGCGCTGAACCGCGGCCAGGATTCCAAGGGCGACGAGGCTCGTGGCCGCCACGCTGATGATCGAAAGCGTGAGGGCGTAAGCCACCACCATGGCGCCGGGGCCGGGCAGCAACACGGGCGAGAGCAGAACGTGGCTCCACCACGAGCCAATGAGGCCGACCGCGAGGGGAGCCACGAGCAGGAGCACCACCGCCGCCGCGTCGGTTATCGGTGAATCCGTGGGCAGACGTTTCGAATGGACACGACCAGCCACGAACGAGGCGGTGATCGCCACCAACGCGGTCACCGAGGCCAGCGCCATCACCTTCACGAAGAAGGGAATCAACATCTCGTCGTAGTTGATGCCCGAGAAGGACATCAGCGGAATGGCGGGCCGGACCGGACCGATGAGAGCCAACAGTCCGAACGTCACTCCGGCCACCAGACTCCACCGGTCGGGCCGGGCCAGGCGAATGGCGGCGATGGTCGAGCCCACGACGAGGACGACGAGCAGGACCATGATCAGGGTTCTCGCCCCGCGCGCCTTGTCGGCATGGGCGGCCATGAGGTCGGTCCAGGTCGCGCCGGCCCCGGACGAGGACGAGGACTGAGGTCCGAGGCGCGCGCCCACACCCTTTTCGAAAGCTTCCTTTTGCATTGCCGCGGCCCCCTTGACCTGGGCGAGTTTGCCGTCATCCGCGAGCAGCGCCGACTCGAGCGGATGCCCGGAACTCGCGGTGGGCAGACCCAAACCGAGCAGTGCGGCCAGAGTGGGGGCGATATCGGCCTGGTGCGCGGTCAGATTGACCGAAGCGCGAATACCCGCGCCGACCATCACGATGGGGATGGCCAGAACCTCGGGCTCGTCGCCCCCGTGCCCGCCGGCGTCGCGGTGGCCGTGATCGGCAGTGATCACGAGGGTCTCCCGGGAGAGATCGAGACGGCCGGCCAGACCTTCAATGATCGCGTCGGCGCGCCCAAGTTCCGCGGCGTACTCGGATGACGTCCCGCCATATTCGTGAGCGGCAAAGTCTGTGGAGATGATGTCGGCGATGCGAAGGGTTGCGGGCTGCTCGAGGACGAAGGCGATGCCCTTGTCCTGGGCGTCACGGATCTCCGGGATCTGGCGGACGAACATGCCCGGACCTTCCTTGCCTTCGCCCTCTCGGTAGACACCGCAGCGCGCGATGTCCTCGCCGAACAGACTCGACCAGATCTTCGATCCGGCGATGCGGCAAGTTCCCCCGGCATCTCCCACTCGGCGGATCAGGCTGTCGAGGGGAATCGCTCTCTTCTGGCGATTGGTGGTCACGCCGTGAATCGCGGGGGGAGCGCCTACCACGATGGTGCCCCGACCGGGCCGCGAAAACGAAGGCGTGCCGACGGTGGCCTCGATCGAGGCGCCTCTCACCCTCAGAGCATTGAGCGCCGGCATCCGCCTGGAGGCGTCGAGGCGAAGCCCGTCGACGAGGAGGATGGTCACTCCCGACGACAGGGGCGGACCGGTAGGAACCGCACGATGGGCGAAGGTGAAGCCCGGGTCGAAGTGCAGCACGGCCGTCCAAAGGCGCGAGGCGAATACCGCGCACACGACCACGGCAAGCACGAGCGCCGCCACCAGACCTTTTCTTTTCACCGCGCCATTCTCCCGCATTCGACGAGAGACCGTTGGGCTTTCTTTCTTGTTGTCCACACCTGGAAAGTAACGTGTGGGGTTCACACAATGCCCCGCCCCTTCGGACAGCACTTCCTTCGCCACGAGCCCGCTCACGACCTCGTCGACCTGATCGACCCGAAGCCGGAGGAGACCTTCCTCGAAATCGGTCCAGGCGCCCTCGCCATTACTTCGCTTCTGGCTCGCCGCTGCAAGGAAGTGGTCGCCATCGAGATCGACCGGAGCCTGGTCGCGCAACTGAAGGGCCAGGTCCCGTCGAACGTGACCATCATTCAGGGTGATGCACTGGAACTCGACTACCGGTCGCTCGTGCCTTTGGGCTCGCGGCTCGCCGGGAACCTCCCCTACGCGATTTCAAGCCCGCTCCTGCGGCGCTTCCTCGACCACCGCGACCACTTCATGGACGCCCACCTGATGCTGCAAAAGGAAGTGGCGGAACGGGTGGCCTCGCCGCCGGGATCCAAGGCCTACGGGATTCTCTCGGTCTTCTATGCGCTCTGGGCGGACGTCTCGATCGTCCAGCGTCTCAAGCCCCGTGACTTCACCCCGCCCCCCAAGGTCGACTCGGCGGTGATTCGCTGCCGGTTTCTGGCCCAGCCGAGGCATCCGGTCCAAAACTTTCCCACCTTCGAAGCCCTTGTCCGCCTGTCGTTTACCCAGCGCCGGAGGACGATTGAAAATAATCTAAGACTTAGGTATCCTGACCTCAAGCATTACTTTAAGTCTGCTGGAATCTCGGAAGTCCGTCGTGCTGAGACACTTACGGTCGCCGAGTTCGCCCGGCTGGCTGAGGTTTTGCCGGCAGCCGTTGACCTCTCCCAAAGCACCCCTTGAATAGCGATCTCCGAATCACTCCGATCGGGGGACTGGGCGAGTTCGGCATGAACTCGCTCCTTCTCCAGTCGGGCGAGGATCGCCTGCTGATCGACGCCGGCCAGATGTTCCCCGAATGGGACAACGGTGTCGAGCGGATGGTGCCCGATTACGCTCTGCTGGGCCGCGGCCGGCTCCACGCGATTCTGCTCACCCACGGGCACGAGGACCACATCGGTTCTTTGTCCCAGGCGCTCGAGTGGTCGAAGGCTCCCGTCTTCGGCACACCCTTCACCCTGGGGCTCGCCCAGCGCGGCCTGCTGGAAGCGGGCATCGAGGCCGACCTGCGGAAGATCGTGCCCGACACTCCCTTCGAGGTGGGTCCGTTTCGCGTCCATGCGCTCCCCGTCACCCACTCCACCCCGGGCGCCGTGGCCTTCGTGATCGAGTGCGGGGGCCTGGTGGTGTTGCACACCGGCGACTTCAAACTCGCGAAGACGGCGCCCCTGGCGGACCGAACCAGCCTCGAGGCCTTCGCGGCCTGGGGCCGTCGCGGCGTCGACGTAATGCTCGGCGACTCCACAGGCGCCGAGACGCCCGGAGTGACCGGCCACGAGGACGACATCATTCCCGGGATCCAGGCGGCCATGGACGCAGCGGAGGGTCGCGTGATCGCGACCTGCTTCTCCTCCTCCATCCCCCGCATCGAACGCATCGCGCGGGTGGGCGGACAACAGGGCCGACGCGTGGCTTTCGCAGGACGACGGATCATGGAGAACGCCATGCTCGCCCGCGATCTTGGCCACCTTTCGATAGACGCCGAGGTGCTGAACCTCGACGATGCCGCGACTTCCCCGCTGCCCGGTCGCCAGATGCTGGTCTTCGCCGCGGGCTCTCAGGCCGAGCCCCGATCGGCGCTCGCGCGGATGGCCGCAGGCGATCACCCGCTGATCAAGATCGAGCGCGGGGATGTCGTGCTGTTCTCCTCGCGAGTGATCCCCGGCCGCGACCGGATCGTCTCTCGTCTGATGAGCAGGCTCATCCGTTCGGGGGCAAGCGTGGTCCACGGGGGTTGCGCGCACGTCCACGTCTCCGGTCACGCCGCCCAGGACGAGCTGAGCGAACTAGTGAAACTCGTCCGTCCGAAGATGTTCGTCCCCATCCACGGCGAACTCCACATGCTCGCCGCCCACGCCCGGCTCGTCGACTCAGCCCTTCAGGGCGAGGTGCGCATTCACGTGATCGAGAACGGCGAGGTGCTGCGCGTGAGCGCGTCCGCGTCGCGGGTCGAGGATCGCATTCAGCTCAAGAAGCGCTGCCTCGGGGTGGGTCTGTCCGGCGATCTCTCCGACGAACTGATGAACGAACGGCACCGCCTCTCGACTGCGGGCATCGTGAGCCCCATCGTCTTCGTCTCCGCTGCGAACGGCCGCTGGGCCCGCCCCTGTGAACTCATGACCCGCGGATTCCTCGATGGCCGGGCGGCCGAACCCATCGTGGCGGAGATCCGCGACATCGTGAACGCCACGGCGCGCGAGTGGTCCTCTGGAACCTCAGCCCTGGGCCTTCGCGCCACCATTCAAACCGATGTCACCCGCGCCCTGCGTCGGCGCTTTCAACTGCGGCCCATCGTGGCCCCGGTCCTGGTGGAGGTTTGACCGCCATGGCCAGCACCTCCCGCACGTTGTGGCCGGAGCTCAAGGGCGCGGCGCTTCTTGGCTTCGCGGTCATGCTGCTTCTCTCCTTCGCCACCTACGATCCCGGCGACCCCACACCGTGGTTCAGCACCGGCGCTATGGGCGAGCCCCACAACTGGATCGGTCGGTACGGCGCTTTCATCTCGGAGTTGTTCGTGGGCCAGGCTTTTGGTGTGGCCGCCTTCGTCCTTCCCCTCGGACTGCTCATCGCGGGCTGGCGTCTGCTGTGGCGCGAGGAACTCGACGCCGCGGTCACCAAGAGCGTCGGCCTCGTGGCCCTGGTCCTCTCGCTGGCCGCCTTTGCCTTCATCGCGCTCAAGACCGTGCCCTTCTCCGGCCAGGGCATTCGGGCCGGCGGCGCCATCGGCGAGACGGTTGCGACCTTCCTCACCCTGCGGGTCGGACGGTTCGGCGCCGTGGTGGTGCTCGGCCTCTCCCTCTTCGCCGGCATCATCCTGACCACGCAGTTCTCCTTCTCCGCGTTTCTCTCCGCGCTGACCGCGTGGATCTCCGCCCGTATCGCCTCCGTCCGCGTGGCCTTCGAACACTGGCGGGAAACGAGGCGCAAGGAACAGTTGCGGAAGCAGGTCATCCGGAAGCACGCGGCACGCACGCGCGACGGGGCCTCCGAGGCCATGGTGGACGACCTGCCCGTCATCGATCCCGCGGAAGCGCGTTTCATCGACCTGCCTCTTCACGACGAGCCCGCGGTCCTCGTGGCCCCGCCGGTAGCGCCACCGGCGCCTGTCCCCGCCCCGGCCTTCGCCACGGCAGGCGCGCCCGCACCCACCGGGCTCATGTTCGATCCCCTTCCGGAGCCCGATCCCTACCCGATCCGCGCGGGGTCGAACGATCTCCGCAGCATCCCCTCGCCTTACGTGCGCGAGTTCCCCGACTTCGACCTCAACCCCCGAGAATCCGCGCGGACCGCGGCTCCCGAGATCATCGGCGCGCCCGCCTTCGAATGGACGGTGGCCGAGGAGACCGACGGCCCGGCACCGCCGCCTTCGGTGGTGCCCCTCCAGACCTCCCTTGTCGCCGCTCCCTCGCCGTCAACCATGCCCGCCCCGCCCCCGGTGACCGAAGCACCATCGCGGGCCGCCCTGCGCCGCCGCCGCGAGCCCCTCTCTCCCGAAGTGCAGGACGCGCGTTCCGCGGTCAAGCGCGGCCGGTATGCGGTGCCGCCGCTCAGCCTCCTTGACGCACCGGTGGCCCCGAGCGCATTCGATCGCACCCGTCTGACCGACCGCGCCCGCGTGGTCGAAGCGAAGTGCAAGGAGTTCGGCGTGGCCGGAGCGATCGTGGAGATCCATCCGGGCCCCGTGGTCACCACCTACGAGTTCAAACCCGACGCCGGTGTGAAGTACGCGAAGGTGGTCTCTCTCGCCGACGACCTCGCCCTCGCCCTCGAGGCGGAATCAGTGCGCATCGACCGCATGGGCGGCCGCGGCACCGTGGGCATCGAGATCCCCAACGAAGACCGGGAGATGATCGGCTTGCGCGCCGTCCTCGATTCCGATCTCGCCACCCGCTCCTCCGCGCGCCTCCTCATCGGCCTCGGCAAGAACGTAGCGGGCGACACCTACATCGCCGACCTCGCCACCATGCCGCACCTGCTCATCGCCGGCGCCACCGGCACGGGCAAGAGCGTGGGCCTCAACTGCATCATCGCGAGCCTCCTCTTCCACACCACGCCCGACGAGTGCCGGCTGATCATGATCGACCCCAAGCGCCTGGAGCTGGGCGTATATGAGGGCATCCCCCATCTCCTCGCCCCCGTGGTGACCGAGCCCAAGCTGGCGGCCAACGTGCTCAAGTGGGCGGTGGGCGAGATGGACAAGCGCACCCGCATCCTCGCCGCCGAGGGCGTGCGCAACATCGAACAGTTCAACAACATCATCAAGAGCGACGGCGAAGAAGAGTCGGGTCTCAGCCCTCTCCACTACATCGTTATCGTCATCGACGAATTGGCGGACCTGATGATGGTCTCGTCGAAGGACGTCGAAGAATCGATCACCCGCCTCGCCCAGATGGCGCGCGCGGTGGGCATCCACTTGATCCTCGCCACCCAGCGGCCGTCGGTCGACGTCATCACCGGCCTCATCAAGGCGAACTTCCCCGCCCGCATCTCGTTCCGCGTCTCCGCCCGCGTCGATTCGCGGACGATTCTCGACGCAAGCGGCGCCGAACAACTGCTGGGGCGCGGCGACATGTTGTTTCTGCCGCCGCAGAGTTCGCGCCTGGTGCGCGTGCACGGCGCCTACGTCTCCGAGAAGGAGATCGCCCGCATCACCGAGTTCCTCCGCACCACCGGCGAACCCACCTACGACACTACCGTGGGCAAGACCGAGACTTCCGCGGCGGAGAAGGCGCGCAATGAAGACCGCGACGATCTCTTCGACGAGTGCGTGCGCCTCGTGGTCGAGCAAGGCCAGGCTTCGACTTCGATGCTGCAGCGGCGGTTCCGCATCGGCTTCTCCCGCGCCGGACGTCTGATCGACCTCATGGAGCAGGACGGCATCATCGGTCCCGCCGACGGTGCGCGGCCGCGTGAAATCCTCGTCCCCAAGAACTACTTCTCCGAAGTCGACGCGAGGGAGACGTGATGCGCTCGCGCCTACAAGCCGTGGCGCTCGTCGCCACTCTCGCCTGGGTGTACCCCGCGCTGGCCCCCGAGGCGGCCTTCGCGGCCCAGAAGTCGCGCACCACGGTGAAGAAGAGCGCACAGGCGCCCAAGGCCACTCCGAAAACCACGCCCAAGACCTCCGCCCGCAAGAACGCGCGCGCCCCCCGCCCACGGGCCACACCCACCCCTCCGCCGGCCCGGCCCGATCGAACTCTCTATCTCCAAGCGAAAAGCTCCGAGGACCGGCTTCGCGCCTCGGCCCGTTTCAAAGGCCGAGTGTTCGAATGGGACAAGGTGGCAGCGGCTTACCGCAACGTGGTGCACCGCTATCCGCGCAGCCCCTATTGCGACGACGCCCTCCTGAACGCAGGCAACCTCCAACGCGAGATGTCGACGCGTTTCAAGAACAGCCGCTACGCCGACCAGGCCATCGAGTCTTATGGCTTGGTGGTCTCCGAGTATCCGGGCAGCAGCCTTGGTGAAGCGGCGCTCCTCGCCACCTACGAGATCCTCAAAGCGAGAAAGCAGAACGCGCAGGCTCTGGCCGCAGCCGAGAAATACCTCGACGCCTATCCGCGCGGCCGAAGCGCGACCGCCCTCAAACGCGCCCTAGCCGCGGCGAAGACGCAAAGGCCACCGGCCACGGCATCCGCCTCGCTCCAGCAAGCGCCCCTGCCCAGAGGCGGCGCCCTCTTCGAAAGTTCGAGCGAGAAGTCGACAGGTCATGTCCAGATCTTCGGCGTTCGCTTCTGGAGCGGCGAGTCGTCCACCCGCGTGGTCATCGATCTTGATCGCAAGGTCACCATCTCCCAGGATCGCCTGGCCAGCCCACCTCGGCTCTTTGTCGATCTCATCGGCACCCGCCTGCACCCGAACCTCGTGGGAAAGACTTTCCCGGTAGGGAACGCCTTCCTCAAGCAGATTCGTATCGGGTTGAACCGCGAGAACGTGGTGCGAGTGGTGATCGACTTCGCCGAAGCGTCGAGTCACAACGTCTTCTTCCTTGCCGATCCCGCGCGCCTGGTGATCGACGTCCAGGGCGTGGGCGTGTCGGGAACGCGCACCGCCTCCGCTACGCCTCCGCCCGCGGGGTCGCCCGGTGGGGCGAGCCCAACCCCGACGGCGGCGCCCATGGAGAACGTCGAGGTCGCTCAGTTCGTCCCAGTGGTCCCCGAGCCCACGCCCACGCCGCGTCCTGAGCCCACCCCCGCGCCCACACCGATTCCTGTCATCGTCGACGACACCCCGACTCCGACTCCCACTCCCACTCCGGTCGCAGTCGCGCGCGCGACGCCGCGGCCCGAACCCACGCCCACTCCCGTGCCGACGCCGCGCCCGGTGCTCACTCCCTCCCCCAGCGTCGAACCCACCGGCGCTCCCGCGAGGAACCGTGACGGCAGCTACTCACTGGCTCGGCAACTCGGACTCGGAGCCCGGCGTATCTGCCTCGATGCCGGCCACGGCGGCCATGACCCTGGGGCCATTGGACGGGGCGGCACCCAGGAGAAGGACATCACCCTCGCCATCGTCTTGAAGCTCGAGAAGCTGCTCCGCAAGGAACTCGGAGCCGACGTGGTGATGACCCGGGACAGCGATGTCTTCATCCCGCTCGAAGAACGCACCGCCATCGCCAACGCCTCGGGGGCCGACCTGTTTCTTTCCGTGCACATCAACAGCGCGCGCAACCGCACCGGCCGGGGCCTCGAGACCTACTACCTGAGCTTCGCCAGGAATGCCGCGGCCGAAGAACTGGCGGCGCGGGAAAATGCCATCTCCCAGGCCACCATGAAGGATCTGAACAACCTGGTGAAGGCCATCACCACCAACAGCAAGATCGACGAGAGCCGCGACTTCGCCGGCATCATCCAGCGCGCCAACATCAGCGGACTCGCCACCGAGTTCAAGGGCGTGCTCGACCGCGGTGTCCACACCGCCCCTTTCTATGTGCTCATCGGCGCCAACATGCCCAGCATCCTCACCGAGGTGGGCTTCATCTCCAATCCCGAGGAAGAGCGCTGGCTCAAGTCGGAGGCGTACCAGGAAAAGCTCGCCGAGTCGCTTCTCGAGGGCGTTAAGGCGTATCTCGGGCAGCTGAACCGGAACCAGGCCACCAAACTCGGCGACCGCCCGGGCAAGCGCGTGGCCGCGAAGGGACGCAAGCGCTGATGGCGTCTCCTCCATCTTCTCCGTCGCCCGCGCCTTCGCCTTCTCTGTCGGCATCTCCAGGGGCGGCAACCGCGCAGCCCACTCGCGCCCCCGTACCCACGCCCTCGCTGAAGCCCGGCGAGTTCATCACCTGGATAAAACTCGACCGTCCCCGCTTCGCCCTGGGCGAGATATTGGTGTCGTCGTTCACTATCGTGGGTGTGGTCATAGTCATCGCGGTTTTGGCCGGTCTCATCCTCGGACACTTCAAATCGAAGCGGAAGGACGCCCACGGCACCGGCGGCCTCGACCTCCGGTAGCGCGTCGCGTTATTCTGGTTGACACTCCATAACGCAGTGCGTTATGGTGGCGGCGTCTCATGAACCGCCTCATCACCCGACACACCAACCGCAAGCTCTACGACCCCACGGCGAAGCGCTACGTCTCTCTGGCCGATCTCGTCGACCTGGTGCTGGCTGGCGACTCCATCCGGGTGATCGAGCATCCAGGCGGTGAAGACGCGACCACGAGGATCCTGGCTCAGGCCCTGGTCGATCTGGTGCGCCGCCGCGCCGCCTCCCTTCCCGCCGGGCTCATGGAGACGCTGCTCCGGCTCGCCGGTGGAGCAAAGCTGCCCGAGGCCAGGAGCGCCGCCCCGATCAAGGGCCTGGCCGACCGAGCCCGCAAAGAGGCCGAAGCCATCGCCACCAAACTCGTGGCCCGGGGGCGACTCGGTATCGAGGAGGCGCTTCACCTGCGCACCGATGTCGAGGCCGCCATCCACCGAGGCGTGCAGGCCGCGGGCGACGCCACCCGCGGCCCCATCGAAGCTCTCCGCCCCGGCCGCGCCGTGCGCACCATCACCGGGCTGGCCCGAGAGCTCAAAGCACTCGAAACCATCGTTGCCGTGCCCGTTACCGCCGCGCCCCCTGTCCCTTCCCGTCGACCCGCCCGTGCGCGGGCCCGCCGTTCCCCGTCATCCCCCAAACCAAGGAGTTAGAACACCATGCCCCCCACCAAACGTCCCGCCCGCAAGCACGCCAAGAAAGTCACCCCTCCGCAGACCACACTCGAGACCCTCAAAGAAGCCCCGAAGGTCGCCGAGGCCAAGGTCAAGGCGCTCATCGAGAGCGGCAAGCCTGCCTTCGAGCGCGCTCAGGCCATGGTCAACGAGACCGGCAAGAACCTCTCCAAGCAGTCAAAGGCCATTCGCAAGGATCTCGCCCACCGCGTGGAAGTGATCGGAACGCGTGTGGAGAAGGAGCGGAAGAGCCTCGGCCGGAGTCTCGAGGGTGCGGTGAAGACCACACTCGCCTCGCTCAACATCCCCACACGTTCGGAGATCAACCTCCTGGCCAAGCGGGTCGAGGAGCTTTCGCGCAAAATCGATAGTCTGAAACGCCGTTAGCCCTTGCCGTGCCGCGGTTTCCGCATAGGCTTAGATGGAGCACTTCCATGAAACCGGCCAGCAGAACCAGACGCCGCAAATCGAAAATCGCGCTCGTGTGCGCGGGAGGGGGCGTCACCGGCGCCCTCTACGAGATCGGGTGCCTCAAGGCCCTCGACGAAACCCTCGATCTCGACCTCACCCGTCTCGACTTGTACGTCGGGGTCAGCGGCGGCGCCTTCGTGGCTTCGCTGCTGGCCTCGGGGTTCGGCCCCGGCGAGATCTACCGGGAGATCACCACCGGTGGGGCGAGCCCTTTTGGCGTGCCCGCGGCCGCCATCTTCCGACTGGGCGTCGCGGAATACGCGCGCCGCGCCCTGCGCCTGCCAAGCGCGACTCTCAAGGCCGCCAAGGCGGTCTTCTCCGGCGACACCTCGTCGCCCCGCGATGTCCTTCTCCCCTTCCTCGAGGTGATCCCTCCCGGATTCCTCGACAACTCCGGGGTCGAAGAGTTCCTGCGCAACCTTCTGAAGCGGTTCAACAAGACCAACGACTTCGACGAGCTTCACACTCCTCTTCGCATCGTGGCCGTCGATCTCGACCGCGGCGAAACCGTGGCCTTCGGCGACAAGAAGCACCGCTCGGTTTCCATCTCCGAGGCCGTCCAAGCCTCCACCGCGCTGCCCGGCCTTTATCGCCCGGTGCATCTGCTCGGCAAGGACTACGTCGACGGCGGAGTCACCAAGACCGCGCACATCAACCTCGCCATCCGTGAGGGCGCTGACCTCATCATCTGCATCAATCCTCTGGTGCCCATCATGAACGCGGCGGCGCGCAGTTCCCTTGGCCCGCTCTCAAGCCACGGCGTCGACACCGTGCTTGGCCAGGTCCTGCGCATCCTCCTGCATGGGCGGTTCGAGTACGGCATGGACCGGTACAAGACAGAGCACCCCGAAGTCGACATCCTCCTGATCCAGCCCACCCGCGACGACCTCACGATGTTCCGCTACGACATCATGCGCTACAGCGCGCGCAAGGCCCTCACCCGCCACGGCCGCATGTCGGCGCTCGAAGCCCTGCGCGACCGCAAAGGCAAACTCGCCACCACCCTGGTCCGGCACAACGTCCGTTTCAAGCACGCGCCGGTGATGAACGCGGTGCCGGAGCGGCACGCCGAGGAGCACAAGGCCCAAAGTGCCCAGGCCCTCGCCGCCTCGCTCGACATCCTCGAACGATCGCTGGCCGCGCGTTAGCCGAACCAGCGCGCCGGCTAGCCGAACCAGATGGACCGGCGGCGGGCCAGGCGTCCGTCGATGATGGTCTGGATCTGCTGGCGGACCTGCTCCGACAGACGGTTCACCAGGATCGGGTCATCGGCCGCGTCTTTCGGGTAACGCGAGAGGTCGAGCGGTTCGCCGAAGTCGATCGACCACTTCGTGGGAAAGGGAATCGTTCCAAGCAGGCCAAGCCACGGGAAGGTCGGCGTGAGCGGGAAGTAAGGCAGGCCGAAGGGGCGGCCGATAAAATTGGCCTGGGCCAGATTCGGGTGGATCTCCTCGGCGCCGACCACCGCGGTGGGAATGATGGTGGCGCCGGTCTTCAAGGCGATCCGCACAAAACCGCCGCGGCCAAAGCGGGCCAGCTTGTAGCGGTTCTTGAAAGGCTTGCCCACGCCCTTGACGCCCTCGGGGAACACGCCCACCAGTTCCCCACGCTCGAGGATGCGGATGGCGTTTTCCGGATTCGCGCGGATGGCCCCGCTGCGAGCGAGCAGAGGCGCCAGGAACGGCAGCAGAGCAAACATGTCGAGAGCGAGCATGCGGCAATGGCGTCGAGCCGGATGTTCATGGCGCAGGGCCACGTTGATCATCGGTCCGTCCCAGGGCAGCACACCGGAGTGGTTCGCCACCACCAGCGTGGGGCCCGACCCGGGCACGCGCTCGATGCCCGTGGTCTCCACCCGCCACCAGACGGTGTAGAGAAACTCGAGGAACGGGCGGATGGTCTCGGTGAACTTCGGGTCGTAGCCGAACTCGTCGGTCTCCTCCGAATGCCAGGCGAAGTGCGCGGAAGCCAGCAGCCGGGCGACGCGATCCCAGGACAGACTGCCCAGGCCGTTGGCGAAGAACCGCGTAAGTTCGATGACCAGGCTCTCGGGAATCCGGCCACTCGACTCGACCGAACGGAGCTTGGCTTCGAGTTCCTCGATCTTCTTGCGGAGGTTCTCCTTCTCCGTGGCGGCCGCGGACTTTCCGCGCCGCGCCCGAGCCGCTCTTGTTTCCTTTGTCTCGAAGGGCAGAACCCGCGCGCGCGGAGTGGCGCTCATCGCCTGCCCTCCGCCTGTGCGGCGACCGATTCGGGCGAGGACTCAACTTCACCTTCGGGCGAGAACTCTTGCGTCGCCGGATGCCGGTAGGCGATGTAGCTGTCGAGGGCCTCCCGGCTGGAGTGCTTGGCCACGAAGTCGAGTTCGCGCTTCGCCTTCGTCCCGTCGGCGATGCAGGGGTAGCGCACGTAGTCGAGGAAACCCGCGGGGGCTTCGACGATCCCGGCGGCGTAAAGCGCGTCCACCGCAAAGTACGCGGCGAGGTGGGGCACGGGGGCGGGCACTTTGCCGGAAAGGTGGATGCCGGTCGACAGGGTGAGCGAAGCGTTCGGCGTGATGTTGAAGGCGCCCCGCGTTTCGGAGAACACGGCCCGAACCAGCGCGTCCTCGGCGTCGTCGGGATGCAGGAGCTGGAGCAGGGGATCGAAACCCATCAGCGTAGGCACGAGACGCCGGTCGAAGATCCGGGTGTAGAAGTTGCGAACGTGCGGTCCGAGGAGCGGGGCGAAACGCAGCACACGCACCGCCATCTCGGGATACCGCTTCGCGAAAGAAGCCGCGTGCTCCTCGGCCTCGACCTTGTCGCGCAGCCAGGCCAAGGGCTCACGCGAAGGCAGGGGCAAGCTTTCGCGGATCAAGGCGGGGTTCTGCCCGCGCGCGCCATAGACGAAGGTGAACGACCTCATCACGAAGTTCTTCACCCCCGCGGCGGCGGCCGCGGCGAGAACGGCCAGAGTGCCAATCGACTCGAGTTCGTGGGCGTTCGTGGTGTCCCGCCTCGGACTGGTGAAGAAGGCGAGATGGACCAGGGTCTCGATGCCGTCCGCCTTCAGCAGATCGAGCATGGCCTGGTCGGCCGCGGGTTCGGTGAGATCAACCTTGCGGAAGAGAACCGACCCTTCGGCCAGAGGCGGCGCCGCCACATCGATGACCACGATGTCCTCGCCGTGACCATCGCGGATCAGGCGGCGAAGGAAACGTTCGCCCAGAAACGACGAGGCGCCGGTGATCGCGATTCGGCCCATGGATGACTCCGCTCTGCTCAGGCTCTACCGGCCGCTCAAGCCTTCTTCTTCGCGGCCTTCGGGGCCTGAGCCTTCGTGCCGCGGGCCTTCGGGGCGGCGGACTTGGACGCCGCGGCCTTCAAGGCCTCGACGACGGCCCGAAGTTCGACGACCTGCGCGTCAAGCGACTCGACCCGGTGCTTGAGACCGCGGAACTCGCTGCGCGTCTGCACGTTCATCCGCTTGAGCGCGGTGGCGAAGCCCTCGTCCATCTTGCTCTTGCCCACCATGGCCGCCTCGAACGCCTTGGCCACCGCGGGCTTCTCGAGGAGCTTCCCTGAAACGTTCTGGAAGATCTCCTCGCCCTTCTTGAGCACGTCGCCAAAAACCTGTTGAGCCATGGTGGGGTTCACTCCTTGACAACTTTTCGGACGGCGGCTTTTCGACGGGGAGCCAGACGCCGGCGCGTCGGGGCTTCATCCCTGAGGGTAAACGAATCGAGATCGAGTTCCTGGGCCAGGTGATCCCGGAACTCGCGGGGACGTAGCGCCCCGACCTGATGCCCGGTGCGCGCCTCGACCCGCAGCAACGCCTGTTCCCAGACGTGTTCGCGGCGAGCCACATCGTCGGCGTCGCGCACCCGGCCGTACTGCTGCACGAACCGATTGTGACGGCACAACATGCGGAACGCGGCCTCGGTGTCGGGCCGGCGGATGGGCAGACCAAGCAGGCGGACGTCGTTGCCCACCGAGTGAATCGGCTGGCCCCACTCAGCGTAGCCCCCGAAGATGGCCCCGAGTTTCTCGAGGGCGTTCGCCAGCTTGTCCTCACCGAGACGCGTGAGCACACTCTTCACGATGGGCAGGGTGACGTTGCGGTAGATGGTGGGATCCGAGAGCCGGACGTTCACGCCCAGTTCCTCGCGCACCGTGCGGACGACATCATCGGAGCGGATCCGGTTGTCGGTGGCAAGATGGATGCGGGTGCCGATGGCCTCGGGGACGGTCAGGCTCGCGATGATGCCCTGCACCACGCGGTCGACGGGCACGAAGTTCAACTCCGCGGTGGGGTCGCCCGGAAACTGGCCGGCCGCCCACTGCAGCAGCATCTGGCGCGGCTTCGCGGCCAAGTCCGACTGAAGCTTGTCCGCGATTTCCTTGGCCCGGCCGAACGCGTTTACCGGAGCGTTCACCACCTTGGTGTCGCCGCGATTGTTGCCGGTTTCAGAATGGCCGATGACGATGGAGGGCAGGAGCTGGGCCACCCGCAGACCCTTCTCGATGAGGTGATGGTCGGTCTCGATGGAGGCCATCGCCTTCGTCAGCTCGTAGAAGTTGTTGTAGAAGTGGCGCGGGAAGACGAGGGCCTCCTCCTGGGCCATGGCGTTGCGTTTGCGGCCATGGATGTAGGAGGTTTCGATCGCGATGTGCTCGACGAAAGGCGCGCCTCGGCGGTTCTGCAAGGAGAGCGAGAAGCCCAGCGCGTTGATCGAGCCGAGGACGTTCGATCGGAACGAGGCCTCGTAAGGATCGTCGAAAGAGACCGAGGCGGCGCAGTGGATGACGTGGGTGACCTTCTTCGCGAGAGCCTCGTGGTCCCGGGCGGAGAGGCCGAAGTCCGGCTCTTCGATATCGCCCTGGACGAACTCGAACTTCCCCACCGCGGACGCGTCGATTCCGAGGCGGCGCATCAGGGCGGCTCCCCGTTCCGCCGCGTCGATGATCTGCAGCACCTCGCCGGTTTTCCGATCGGTGATCTTCTCCGAGCGGACGATGGCCGTGACCTTGGCAATCCGCGGGTCCTTCGCGGCCTGGAACAGAATCTCCTTGCCCACGAAACCGGTGGCGCCGGTGAGCAGGATGTGGAGATCCGGATTGGGGCCACGCGCGGCCAGCTTCTTCGCGGCATCGAGGCGGGCCTTGGCCAGCCGACGTTCGATCTGCGCGGGGGAAACGTGTTTCGGCTCGCGGAAGCGGAAGGAGTAGTCGCGTGAAACCACGCCCAGGAAGTCTTTAGCCTTCTTCTCGAAGCCGCGGCCTCCGACGAAGAGACTGGCGAACTCGGCTCCGCGACCGGCCATCTCGTTGATGGCCTTCAGGCCGCGTTCCACCGCGCGCTCGCGGCCGGTGGTGCGGATGAAGCCCGAGGCGATGACCTGAGCCGCCACCTCGATGGGATTCTGATCGCGATGCGCGTGAACCAGCAGATCATCGGGATCGATCAATCCATGGATCTCCCGACCGGTGGTCCGATTCACCCTTTCGATATAGCGATTGGGTGATAGGTCGAGTTCTTTCGCGTGCGGCCGGGGCATGGCCGATCCTACCAAGCCCAGGGAAGAGACGTCGCCGAGCGCGTTCCTCCCGTGTTTACGAGGTACGGCCGAATCCTGCGCTAGCTCCTCGCGGGCACTCAGCGAGAAGACCATAAATGAAAGTGATTTGCATTTTCATCTTTGCTCTCGTAGCCTCTCCGGCATGTTCAAGATCAATCGATCCAAAGCTCTTTTCGCAGCTCTGATTCTGGGTGGCATTTCAAGCCCCCCCGCCCTCGCCCAGACGCAGGCGAAAGCCCACAACGACTTCGGCGTCATCCTGATGGCCCACGGCGGCACGCCGGAGTGGGACGAGGCGGTGCTGGCCGCGGTGCGACCTCTGCAGGAGCGGTACGCGATCGAGGTGGCCTTCGGCATGGCCGACCCCGCGACCATCCAGGAGGCGACGCGTAAGCTTGAGGCGAAGGGCGTCACCCGCATCGGAGTGGTTCGCCTGTTCATTTCCGGCGAAAGCTGGCTCGAGCGAACTGAGCAAATCCTGGGGTTGCGGGCCGGCGCTCCCGCCCGCCCCGCGGCTTCGGCGGCGACGTCACACGCGGGTCACGGCGGCCATCACAGTATGGAGCTCTGGCGGGCCGAAACCACAGGCTCCTTCGCCCTGACCACGCAAGGTCTCGCCGAGGCTGAAGGGATGGGGGCCATCCTGGCCCACCGCGCACGGACCCTGAGCCGGAACGCAAGGAGCGAGGATGTACTGATCCTGGCGCACGGCCCGGGGGACGACGCCGAAAACGCGAGGTGGCTGGCCATGATTGATGCGCGGGCGAACGCGGTGCGCGCGGCCCTGCCTTTTCGCCGGGTCGAGGTCATGACCCTGCGCGAGGACTGGCCGGACAAGCGTCCGGAGGCCGAACGACGGATCAAGGCCTTCGTAGCCACAGCGAAGACCGAGGGCGGCGCCGCCATCGTCATCCCGTTCCGTCTGCAGGGATTTGGACCCTATGCCGACGTCCTGCAAGGTCTCGACTATGTCGCGGACGGCCACGGACTGATTCCACACGCCAACGTCACCCAGTGGATCGAGGGTCAGATCCAGGCGCTCCAGTCCGCGCCCTTCCGCTTGCCTATCCCCCGCTCACCGGAGGAATGAACACCACCTCGTCGCCATCTTTGAGCGGGGCGTCGAACTTCGTGTACTGACGGTTCACCGCCGCGGCCAGATTCGCCCGCCGGGACTTCAACGTCCCTGGTTCATCGAGACGGAGCAGCTCGCCCCAAGCGTCTTCCGGCGTGGCCCCCTCGGCCAGCGTGATGTCGATGGTCTCCCGGCCGAGTGCCTCACGGATGGCGGCGAACAGCCGGACCCGAACGATCACCCCTCGACGAGGTCCTGACCGATGCGGCCCATGGCGCGGAACTTGTCGTAGCGCTCGTCGAGGAGTTGCCGCACTGTTTTGCCGCCAAGGTCCTTGAGCTGGCGCGCCAACACCGCTCGCACCGCCTCGAACGTGGCGTCGTGGTCGGAATGCGCGCCGCCCGGCGGCTCCTCGATAGTCTCGTCGATGAGGCCGAGGGCCTTGAGGTCCGGGGCCGCTACCTTCATGGCCTTCGCGGCCTCTGGAGCGCGCGCAGCGTCGCGCCAGAGAATGGAGGCGCAGCCCTCAGGGGTGATGACCGAGTACACGGAGTTCTCGAGCATGTTGACCCGGTTCCCCACCGCAATGGCGAGAGCGCCGCCGCTGCCGCCTTCGCCCACGACGGTGACGATCACCGGCACAGTGAGTTTCGCCATCTCGCGGAGGTTGAAGGCGATGGCTTCGGCCTGTCCGCGCTCCTCCGCGTCGAGACCGGGATAAGCGCCCGGCGTGTCGACAAAGGTGAGAATGGGCCGGCCGAACTTCTCGGCCATGCGCATGATCCGCATGGCCTTGCGGTAACCCTCGGGCTTGGGCATGCCGAAGTTGCGGTAGATCTTCTGCTTGGTGTCGCGGCCCTTCTGGTGGCCGATCACGCAGACCGAACGGCCCTCGAACATGCCGAAACCGCAGATGATGGCGGGATCGTCGGCGAACCGACGATCGCCCTTCACTTCCATGAAGTCGGTGAGCAGTGCGCCCACATAGTCGAGAGTGTACGGACGGTTCGGGTGACGGGCGACGAGGGTGCGCTGCCACGACGTCAAAGTGGCGTAGACCTCGCGGCGGTCCTTGTCGAGTTGGGCCTTGAGAACGGCGGCCTCCCGCTCTTTCCCCGGATCTCCGCGGTAAGCGCGGAGTTCGGTCAGGCGCTTCAGCCCCTCGACGAACGGAGCTTCGAAATCAAGTTCAGCCATGGTGGGGGTGGGACTTTATCGCGGAGTGGCTCCCGTTGGCGCGGGGGCGGCCGGCGGGGCCGGCGCCATCTGCTTCTTGAAGTTCTCCTTGTCGATGGCCTTTTCGTAAGCGGCCTCGGCAGTGATCTTGCCTTCCTTCACGTACTTGGCGAGGGCCATGTCCATGGTCTGCATCCCCAGCGCGGCGCCGGTCTGGATCATGGAGTTGATCATGGCGATCTTGCCTTCGCGGATCAGGTTGGACAGGGCGGAGGTGGAAACCAGCACTTCGTTCGCCGCGCACCGGCCCTTGCCGTCGGCGGTTTTCAAGAGTTGCTGGGCAACCACGGCCTTGAGCGAGTCGGCGAGCATCACCCGGACCTGGGGCTGCTCGTCGGCCGGGAAGGCGTCGATGATGCGGTCGATGGTTTTGCTGGCGGAGTTCGTGTGCAGTGTTCCGAAGACGAGGATGCCAAGTTCGGCCGCGGCGAGGGCGAGGCGAATGGTTTCGAGATCGCGCATCTCACCGACGAGGACGATGTCTGGATCTTCGCGGGCCGCCATCTTCAGCGCGGCCGAAAACGACTTGGTGTGGGACTTCACCTCGCGCTGGGAGATCAGGCACCGCTTGTTCGGATGGACGAACTCCAGCGGGTCCTCGATGGTGATGATGTGGGCTTCGCGCGTTTCGTTGATGTGGTCGATGATCGCGGCCAGGGTGGTTGATTTGCCGGAGCCGGTGGGGCCGGTGACAAGCACCATCCCCCGCCGCGTTTCGGCGATTTGACGCACCCCCGGAGGCAGCCCCAGCTGATCCATGGTGAGGATCTTGGTGGGAATGACGCGCAAGACGGCGCCCATGCCGCGGTGCTGCCACAACACGTTCACGCGAAAACGCGCCGCGCCATCGGGCAGTTCGTAGGCGAAGTCGAGGTCGAGGTTTTCGAAGATGCGGTCTCGCTGGCCGGGAGCCAGCACCTCGGTGATGATGGCCTCGGAGCTTTCGCGCGTGAGGACGGGTTCGTCCATCGGCACCAGCTCGCCGCGGTTGCGGAGCAAGGGGGGCCGGCCGACCACCAGATGCAGGTCGGAGGCGCCGCCCTGGATCATCTTGCGCAGGAGGCGTTCGAGTTCAGGCATGGCCATGGCTACTTCACCTCCGGCTTCATGGGCGGGCGGGGCACGGCCCCGGACGGAGCGGGAGGTCGTGGCGCGGTGCCTGTGGCGCCAGGCATGCCGGGGCGGGGCGCCATTCCCGGTGCGGGCGGACGCGCCCCCATCCCCGGAACCCCCGGAGCAGCGGGCGGACGCGCTGCGCCGGCGGTGCCGGTCGGAGGCGCGCCGGCTGGTGGCCGGGGTGCCGCTCCAGTCGGGGCGCCTGCGGGCCGTGGAGCCGTTCCGGTCGCGCCGGCTGCGGGCGCGCCGGGGGCGGGGAGAGGAGGAAAGGACTTCGCGTTGAGCGCGTTCTTGTGGGCCACTTCCAGGCTGATGGTGCCGGCCTTGAGCAGCTCGAGCAGAGAATCATCCATGGTGCGCAGGCCCTGAGACTTGCCCATCTGCATGATGTTCGGGATCTGGAAAGTCTTCCCGTCCTTGATCAGGTTCGCGAGCTGCGTGCTTCCGAGGAGCAGTTCGTAGGCGAGGGCCATGCCCGTGCCGTCGGCGCGGGGCAGCAGACGCTGGGAGAAGACGGCCTTGAGTGACTCGCCCAGCATGGCGCGGATCTGGTTCTGCTGAGCCGCGGGGTACGAGTCGATGACCTTGTCGATGGTCTTGTGAGCCGACGAGGTGTTCATCGACCCGATGACGAGGTGGCCGGTTTCCGAGGCGCTGATGGCGAGCGAAATGGTTTCGAGGTCGCGGAGTTCACCGACCATGATGACGTCGGGATCCTCGCGCAGGGCCGCCTTCAGCGCGTTGCCATACGACTGGGTGTGGGTGTTCAGCTCGCGCTGGTTCACCGCACCCATCTTGATGGGATGCACGAACTCGATGGGGTCCTCGGCGGTGAGAACGTGGTGCGCGCGATGGGAATTGATGAGGTCGACCATGGCCGCGAGTGTGGTGGATTTGCCCGAACCGGCCGAGCCGGTGACGAGGATCAACCCTTGATGGTTCTCGCAGACCTTCTTGATGATTTCGGGAATGCCGAGTTCGGCGAAGCCGGGCAGCACGGTGCGGACCACGCGGAAACACGCGTCGAGGCCCTTGCGCTGCTGAAAGGCGTTCGAGCGGAAACGCGCAACTCCGGGGATCTCGTAGGCGAAGTCGATCTCCCAGTCGGTGGCGAGCTTGGTCCTCTGCTCCGGAGTGAGGATCTCGTTCACCAGCTTGGCCGTCTGCTCGGCGGTCAGGGGCTGGTAAGGAAGCTTCTTCAATTCGCCGAACTGACGCAGGATCGGGGGCATGCCCACCGAGAGATGCAGGTCGCTGGCCTTTTGGTCGGCCGCGGCTTTGAGAAGGACGTCGATACTCGCCATCTACTATTGCTCCTGAATTGAGGTTCCGGGGGTTAATACCTTACCCCGTTCCAGGGGGCTTTCTCCTTCCCCTTGACAATCGAAAGGAGTCCTTCTTACACTCCCTTCGACTGTCCAAAGGAGATCCATGGCCCCGAAAGCGCTTCCCGCCGATCCCGAAACCGAGGCGATCCTGCGCGGAACCCTCGACATGCTGGTGCTGCGCACGCTCACTCTCGAGTCGATGCACGGCTGGGGCATCACTGAACGCATCGAGAACTGGTCGGAGGAAGTCCTGTGCCTGGGCCAGGGCACGCTCTACCCCGCCCTCTATCGTCTGGAACGGCAAGGGCTGATCACGTCGAAGTGGGGCACCACCCTTAACAATCGCCGAGCGAGGTATTACTCGCTCACCGCCGCCGGCCACAAGCACCTCACGCGTGAACTCGAGTCGTGGCAGCGCTTGTCGCGTGCGATCAATCTGGTCTTGAAGGCGGTGCACGCATGAGCGACCGTGACGATCTCGACCGCCGCCTGAGCGAGGAGATTCAGTTCCACATCGAACAGCAGATCGAGAAGAACCTCCGCGCCGGGATGTCGGAAGGTGACGCGCGCAAGGCAGCCCATCTCAAGTTCGGAGGAGTCGAGAGCGCTCGCGAGTACACACGCGACGAATTCCGCTTCGCCTGGTTCCACGACTTCGCCCGCGACATGCGGATCGCGCTGCGGATGTGGAAACGCTCGCGCGGAGCCGCGGTGGTGGCGATTCTGACCCTCGCCATCGGCATCGGCGCGAACACGGCCATGTTCTCCCTCCTCAGCGCACTCGTGCTTCGTCCCCTTCCTTACCCCGATGCGGAACGCCTGGTCTCGATCTGGGACTCTTCCGAGAAAAACCCGCGAAACGAAGTCGCGTTCGCCAACTACGTGGACTGGAAGGCTCAACAGACGTCATTCGAGACCATGGGCCTGTACCGTTGGTGGACCGCGAACATCACGGATGGCGGCAGACCCGAACGCGTCCAGGGCTTCCAGTTCACAGGTGACATCCTCGCGGCCCTCGGTATGAAGCCCGAGCTTGGGCGCTTCTTCACCCCCGAAGAGAGCGAGCCGGGCAAAGAACGCGTGGCGCTCCTCAGTCATGGCCTGTGGGTCAGGCGCTACGGGGCGAACCCGGCCGTCCTCGGCTCCACCATCACCATCAACAGCGTGCCCCGCACCATCATCGGCGTCCTGCCGAGGGAGATGAACTTCCCGCCCGGCGCCGAAGTGATCGCACCCTTCTCAGTCTCGCCCGAGATCGCCTCGAGCCGGCGATACCACAGCTACTACGTGGTCGGCCGCCTGAAGTCCGGCGTCACCGTCGCCGACGCGAATGCGGAGATCGAAGCCATCGCCGCGCGTCTGGCCCGCGAGTATCCCGACTCGAACCTCGGCCTGAGCGCGCGCGTTTTCCCGCTCTCCGAAGACGTGGCTCGCTCGTACAGCAATGGCCTCTGGCTGCTCATGGCGAGCGTCGGCTTCGTTCTGCTGATTGCGTGCGCGAACATCGCCAATCTCCTGCTCGCCCGCGCTCCCTCTCGAGCGCGCGAGATCGCGGTTCGAACGTCCATGGGCGCGGGCCGCGGCCGCATCGTTCGCCAGGTCGTCGCCGAGAGCATCGCACTGTCGCTGGTGGGGGGAATCCTCGGCACGATGGTCGCTTTGGTCTCGGTCGGGACGATACGTAACGCCGTCCCCGCAGACCTCATGGCCACGGTACCGGGGCTCTCAACCCTCGCCATCGACGCCCGTGTCCTGGTCTTCGCTCTGGCAGTCTCCCTTGCCACCGGCCTTCTGTTCGGTCTCATCCCGGCTTTGCGCACGTCGCAGGTCGACATCGCAGCGTCGCTGGGCTCGGCCACGCGGACGCTCGGCGTATCGAGCGGCCAGAGAATGAGGAACGCACTGGTCGCGGCTGAGGTGGCGCTGGCACTCACCCTCTTGGGCGGAGCAGGATTCACGATGAAGGCGTTTGCGCGCCTCGCCTCGCTGGACACGGGCTTCGACGCCGCAAACGTCCTTACCATGGGGGTCACCCTGCCCTACGCGCGGTATGGGGCCAGCGCCCAGGCCGGATTCTTTTCAACGTTGCTGAGCGGAGCGCGGGACGTCCCCGGCGTGGTGGAGGCGGGCCTCATCAGTCACGTGCCGCTCGCACCGGGGAATGCCACCGACGGCGTGTTATTCGAGGGCCGGCCCGAGAGCGAACGGCCGCCCGAAGCCGACTATCGCGTGGCATCTTCGGGCTACTTCGAGGCCATCGGCGCCCGGATGCTTCAGGGGCGGTCCTTCGCTGATTCGGACAGCGACCAGAGCGTGCAGGTCATGATCGTCAACGAGACCTTCGCGCGCCGCTTCTTCGCGCGAGAAAACCCGGTGGGCCGCCACGTTCGTTTCTCGGGCCCCATCGAGAGTAATCCCTGGCGCGAGATCGTGGGCGTCGTGGCGGATCTTCGCCACGACCTGAATCAGGCGCCGCGGCCCGAGACCTATGTCCCGTTCACTCAGGGCCCGATGGGCACGATGTTCCTGGTGGCGAAGACACGCGGCGATGCCCTCGGCATGGCGCCATCCCTCCGCGCCGCGGTTCTCGCCATCGATCCCGACCAGCCGGTATGGGCGATGCGCACGCTCAGCGAGGTGAAGGATCGAGCCATGGCCGGATTCCGCGCGATGGTGGCCTTTGTCGGCGCGTTCGGCTCGATCGCCCTTCTCCTCTCGGCCATCGGGATCTTCGGCGTGGTCTCGTTCGTGGTTTCGATGCGAACGCCTGAGATCGGCCTGCGCATGGCCTTGGGAGCGAGTTCGGCCAATGTCGTGGGCATGATCCTCAGGCAGGCGTGCCCGCCTCTCGCTGTGGGTTTAGCCATAGGGGCCGCGGGCGCTTTCACGCTGGGCCGGACTTTGTCGAACGCCTTCCCCGAGGTCGCCTCGGCGGATCCGTCCGCTTTTGCCGCCACCACCTTGATCCTGGCCGCGGTTTCGGCCCTCGCCACCTGGCTTCCGGCGCGCCGCGCCGCGGCGATCGCACCCACTGAAGCGTTACGTACGGAATAGGAAGGACCCTCGATGAACTCCCCGAACAACCCTCACAACGAAGGGCCCGAGAATCTCAATCAGCGTCTCGACGAAGAGATCTCGTTCCACATCGAACAGCAGATCGAGAAGAACCTCCGAGCCGGCATGACGCAGCTTGAAGCCCGGCGGGCCGCACACTTGAAGTTCGGAGCAGTCGAAAGCACTCGCGAGTACACGCGGGACGAGTTCCGTTTTGCCTGGGCTTACGACTTGATCCGCGACCTCCGCATCGCCGCACGCACCCTGGTGAGGACGCCTTCGTACGCCGTCGCGGTGATCCTCACCTTCGGCCTCGGCATCGGCGCCGCCGCATCGATGTTCAGCGTCTATGACGGCGTTCTTCTGCGGCCACTCCCCTACCCGGAGTCCGACCGCATCGTGCGGCTCTATCAACTGAACGAAAAGGGCAGGCGGAACAGCGTGTCGGAACCGAACTTCCTCGACTGGCAACAGGGCACGCGCAGCTTCTCGGCCATGGCGGAGATGGCGCGCGGCGAGGCGCCGATCTCGGGAATCAGCGAGCCGATGATGGCGGTGGTGACCACCGTATCTCGCGACTTCTTCGACATCATGGGCGTCAAACCCGCGGCCGGCCGAACGTTTCTTCCAGACGAACAGCGCGAGGGAGCGCCCCGGGTGGCGGTGGTCTCGGCATCGTTCTGGAAGCGGATGCGGCCGGAGGGGCTGCGGACGCCAACGAACGCGGATACGCTGAAGGTGGGCGCGGAGGTCTACACCATCGTGGGCGTCATGCCAAAAGGCTTCGACTATCCGGGCGGCGTGAGCATCTGGGAGCCCCGCGAGCAGTATCCCGCCCAGGCCTCGCGCACCGCGCACAACTTCCACGCGGTGGCAAGGCTGAAAGACGGCGTGAGTTTGCGCGACGCCCAGGCCGATATCAGCGCTCTCTCGCGAACGCTCAAGAGCCGGCACCAGGATCGGACATGGATGTTCGACGCGACCGCCATCCCGATTCTGGAAGCCGCCACCGGAGCCTCCCGCCAGGCCCTCAACATGCTGTTCGCCGCGGCACTGCTGCTGCTGGCGGTCGCGGCCGCGAACGTCTCGAACCTGATGCTGGCGCGTGCGGCGTCGCGACGGCGCGAATTCGCGGTGCAGTTGAGCCTCGGCGCCACCGTTGGACGTCTTCGCCGCCAGGCGCTTGCGGAGGCCCTTGTGCTCTGTGTCGCCGGTGGCCTTCTGGGCATCGGCATCGCCGCGGCTGCGGTTCGGCTCTTCGGGGCACTCGGTCCTTCGAGCGCACCCCGCCTCGACACAGTGAGCGTCAACTGGCTGGGCGTCCTGCTCGCTCTCGCCGCCTCGGCCGGTGTGGCGATCGTCCTCAGCGTGATGACCGTCGCGGGGAACAAGAATGTGGCGCTCGCGCCCACCCTGACCGAGTCCTCGCGCGGAGGCACAGGCTCGCGCAAGCAGATGCGCCTCCGAAGGGGTCTGATCGTTGCCGAGCTGGCGCTCACGATGGTGCTTCTGGTGGGCGCCGGCCTGCTTGCCAAGAGCCTGCGTTCTGTCCTTTCGGTGGACCCAGGCTTCCGGCTCGACAACGCCCTGATCGCCGACGTCACCGTGCCCCAGATCGAGGGTGATCGCGCGCGCCTGGTGCGGTTCCAGGACTCGCTGGTCGAACGGGTTCGCTCGCTTCCGGGCGTCACCGCCGCCGCGTTCATCAACGATTTCCCGCTGGGCGGAGGCTTCTACGCGAACGGGACACTCGTAGAGATGTCGCGTCCCGACGAGTTCACGTCGTGGGATCCCATCAACGCCATGAGCGCCGAAGAGCGCGACGCACGCTCGACCCTCGCCGGGTATCGCCTCGCCGGCCCGGGCTACTTCGAGGCCATGAGGATTCCCCTTGTCCGCGGTCGACTCATCGAGGAACAGGACGGACCCGAAGCGCCCCACGTGGCGGTGATCAGCGAGTCTCTCGCAAAGGCGCGTTGGCCCGATCGCGATCCGCTGGGCCGCTACGTGCAGTTCGGGAACATGGACGGCGACTTCCGCGGCATCCGCGTGGTGGGCGTGGTCAAGGATGTCCGCGAAATCTCCCCCGAAGCCCTGCCGCAACCGACGCTGTACGCGGCGGCGCGACAGCGGCCAGTGAGCCGGTTCTCGCTGGTCGTTTACGGCCCCGACCCATCAAGCCTCAGCGAAAGCGTCAGGAAGATCGCGCGCGACCTCGACCCGGAGGCGCCGGTGCGGATGCGCACCATCGAAGGCGCTCTGGACACAGCGCTCGGCAGCCGTCGCTTCAATCTCTGGCTGGTGGGCGCTTTCAGCGTGGTGGCTTTCGCCCTCGCCGCCCTCGGCGTCTACGGTCTGATCGCGTTCACGGCGTCGCAGCGGACGCGTGAGATCGGGATCCGCATGGTGCTGGGAGCCGAGAACACCGCGGTGCTGAGGCTGATCCTCCAGGATGGACTGCAGCTCGCGGGCATCGGCGTGAGCGTCGGCCTCGTCATCGCGCTTGGGCTGATGGGCCTGCTCGAGGGCCTGCTGTTCGGGGTCCAACCGACCGACCCCTCGGTGATCGTGGGAGTGGTGGTGACGACGCTCCTCACCGCGCTCGTCGCAAGCTACATCCCCGCCCGCCGCGTGGTGCGAGTAGCGCCGACGGAAGCGCTGCGCGAGGCGTAGCGGAGACCCGGAACCGAATTGGCTCATCTTCGACTACCATCGTGTCAAGGACAGCATGGAAGCCGAGGGACCGGCATGGATCAAGGAACCCTGGCGGGAACAACGAAGAACGGCGCCGAAGCCATCCCGGGGTGGATCGGGTGGGCCAATGTCCTCTTGATTCCCGTCACGGCATTCTGGCTGAGTCTCTACTCCCTACCCGTTGTGCTGGCGGTTTTCATGCTGACCGTGGGTTTCTTTGCCCTGGGTTTGATCCTGGCCCCGTTCCTCTGGCTGTTCGTTCTGGCTTGCGCGACCCTGCTGAGCGCGGCCCTCGCCTTCCTGCTAGTGAAAGGTTCGCAGGAAGGCCGCTCGTGGGGCTCGACGGCGGCCACGTTCTGCACATTCAGCGCCATGATCAGCCTCCTCGCGGCGCCCCTCCTGCTCCGCGTGCGCAGCCCTTTCCCCATGCTGGTCAGTTTTTTCTGCGGCGCTTCCGTGATCTGGTACTCCAGCCAACCCTGGTTGCTGAGGGAACGCGGCTCGGAGGGGCCCTCCCCGGATCGGGACCCGCCTGGAGGAGGGAGGTCCGCAGAATTCGGCTTCATGTTCCTCGGAATCGTGGTGACGGTCTTGACCTTGTGCGTCCTGGCGGCCGCCGGTGTTCTGACGAGGTGAGTCTCGCCTGCCGGCACTCTCGCCAGGCATCCAGATGGCGTACCGCCGAGACTCAGTCACCCCGGGCGTGCGCCCTGGCCACCCTCACGCCGAACGCGACAGCCTGACCGAGCCCGAACCCGTCACGTTCTCGAGGTTCGTCACGAGGTCGGCGGTGAGCTTCACTCGCAGCTTGTCCTCCACCCGCACCAGAGCCATGAACTCGGCGGGACGGTGGATCTCCACGGACACCGCGGTTTCGCCGGGGTGGTTCGAGAGCACGCGCTTGATGCCGGCGAGGACGGTTTCGGGCTGGAGGCCGAGGTCCACGCGGATGCGGATGGAGCGGGCCATCATGCGCAGGGCGGAATCGAGCTGGGTGAGATCGGAGACGATGAGGCGCGGGCGCTCCTCGTCCTCCTTCAACTCCAGCTTGCCGCGGACCAGGAACGACTCGTCGTCCTTGAGCTTGTTCCCGCACTGCCGATAGGCCTCGGGGAAGATCAGCGCTTCCACCGTGCCCTCGAAGTCGTCGATGTGGCAGGCGGCCATGCGGTCGCCCTTCTTCGTCTTCAGCAAACGCAGGCCCGACATCAGGCCCATCACGGTGACGTCGCCCTGCTGGCGGATGCGGGTGAGGTGGCCCAGCGTGCCGTTCGCGAACTCCTGAATCTCCGTCTTGTAGCGCTCGATGGGATGGCCGGAGAGGTAGAAGCCCAGGCTCTCCTTCTCGAAGGCCAGACGCTCGCCCTCGGACCAGCGCGGCACTTCGGAGACGGCGCTCTTCGCTCCCGTCGCGGGCACGGGGGGCGGACCGTCGTCCATCATGCCGAAGAGATTCGACTGGCCGGCTTCGCGATCGGCACGCAGACGCGAGGCTCGATCGAGCGCGCCCTCGAGGCTTGAGAACAACACATGACGCCGCGGCTCCACCGAATCGAACGAGCCGCTCTTGATGAAGCTCTCCACCGCGCGCCGGTTCGCGGTTTTCATGTCGACGCGCGAGCAGAAGTCGTCGAGCGAGGTGAACGGACCCTCCTTGCGCGCCTCCACCACCGACTCGGCCGCGCCCTCGCCCACGTTCTTCACCGCGGAGAGAGCGAAACGCACACCGCCGTTTTCGACAGTGAAGTCGACGAGTGAGGTGTTGACGTTGGGAGGCAAGACGTTGAGACCGATGTCGCGCGCTTCGGCCTGGTAGGCCACCAGCTTGTCGGCATTGGCCTTTTCCATGGTGAGCAGCGAGGCCACGAAGAAGGCCGGATAGTTGGCCTTCAGATAACCGGTCTGATACGCGATCCACGCGTAGGCCGCGGAGTGCGACTTGTTGAAGCCGTAGCCCGCGAACATCTCGATGTGGTCCCAGATCTTGGAGGCCTTCGCCACCGCCACTTTGTTGGCCACACAGCCGCTCACGAACTTGTCCTTCTGGGCGGCCATCACCGCGATGTTCTTCTTGCCCATGGCCTTGCGAAGCATGTCCGCCTCGCCCATGGTGAAGCCCGCGATGGCGGCCGCGATCTGCATGACCTGTTCCTGGTAGACCATGATGCCGTAGGTCTCGCCCAGGATCGTCTCGAACGACGGATGTTCGTATGTGACCTTCGTCTGCCCGTGCCGACGTTTGACGAAGTCGTCGATCATCTGCATCGGACCCGGCCGATACAAGGCGTTCAAAGCGGTGAGATGGCCCAGGCGATCGGGCTTGAAGCGGCGCAGCACGTCTTTCATTCCGTCCGACTCGAACTGGAACACGCCGTTCGTCTTGCCCATGGCGAAGAGCTGGTAGGTCTTCTCGTCCCCGTCCTGCAGGATGGACGGGTCGATCAACTCCCCCGTCTGCTCGTGGATCATCTTCACGCAGCGGTCGATCAGGGTCAGCGTGGACAGACCCAGAAAGTCCATCTTGATGAGGCCGATCTCTTCGACGCCCTTCATGTCGAACTGAGTGACCACCGAATCCGTGCCCGGGAACTTGTAGAGAGGAACGAGGTTCGCCAGAGGCTCGGGCGAGATCACCACGCCGGCCGCATGGGTGGAAGCGTGGCGCGTGGTGCCCTCGAGACGCTTCCCGATGTCGATCACCCGACGGGTCAGCTCTTCCTTCTTATAGGCGTCGGCGAGCGCAGGCGAATCCTGAAGGGCTTTCTCAAGAGTCATGCCCAGGTCGGCCGGCACCATCTTGGCGATGCGGTCGCTATCGGCGAACGACAGCTCGAGCACGCGCGACACGTCCTTCACCACCGCCTTCGCCTTCATGGTTCCGAAGGTGATGATCTGAGCCACGTTCTCGCGCCCGTACTTCTGGGTGACGTACTCGATCACTTCCCCGCGCCGGTTCTCGCAGAAGTCGATGTCGATATCGGGAGGGCTGATGCGCTCTTCGTTCAGGAACCGCTCGAAGATCAGACCGTTCTCCATGGGGTCGATGTCGGTGATCTTCAGCGCGTAGGCGACCAGGCTGCCCGCGGCCGAGCCACGGCCCGGACCCACGGGAATCCCCCGCCGCTTGGAGAAAGCGATGAAATCGCCCACGATCAGGAAGTATGCGGAGAAACCGACGCGCTGGATCACGCCGATCTCGCGAGTGAGACGCGCCTCGTAGTCGGCCAGCGGCACCTTCAAACGGCCCGAGTCGGCCAGCGGTCCCAGCACGGTGAGCCGCTCGGTGAAACCGTCGCGCGTCATCTTGTCGAAGTAGGTCTCGGTGGTGTAGCCCGCGGGCACGTCGAACTTCGGAAACTTCGCCTTGGTGTCGAGCTTGAACTCCACCATGTCGGCGATCTTCACGGTGTTCGAAAGCGCCTCGGGCACATGTCCGAAGAGCGCCTCCATCTCGAGCGCGCTCTTCACGTAGAACTCGTCGGTCTCGAAAGCGAACCGATTCGGATCCGCCAGCTTCTTTCCCGTGCCGATGCAAAGCAGCACGGCATGCGCCTCGTGATCGTCCTTATGAAGGTAGTGGGCGTCGTTCGTGGCCACGAAGGGCAGACCGGTCTTCTTCCCGATGCGCATCAGACCCTTGTTCACCTTGGTCTGATCGGGAATCCGGTGATCCATCAGCTCCAGGAAGAACCGGTCCTTGCCGAAGATGTCGCAGAACTCCATCACCGACTTGATGGCCCCCGCCTCGTCGTCGCGCATCAAACACTGCGAAATCTCGCTGGCCAGACACCCGGAAAACCCGACGAGCCCCGCGCTGTGCGTGGCCAGCACTTCCTTGTCGATACGAGGCCGGTGATAAAAGCCCTCGGTGTAGCCAATGGACGAAAGCTTCGCGAGGTTGTGATACCCCTCGTTGGTGGTCGCGATCATCCCGAGATGGTTGTAGGCATTCGCGATGCCCCCGCCACTCTTCTCGAGACGAGACCCAAGCGCCACGTAGCTCTCGAACCCGATGATGGGCTTGATCCCAGCCTTCTTGCACGCCGCCGCCCACCCCACGGCCCCGAACATCGCCCCATGGTCGGTGATGGCCATGGCGGACATCCCCATGGACTTCGCGTGCTGCGCCAGCTCGTCGAGATGGCAAGCCCCGTCGAGAAGCGAGAACTCGGTGTGAAGATGAAGATGAACGAATTCAGGCGAAGGCATCGGGGGCGGGGAGTTTAGCCTCCCGCTTCAGACGAGGTGCGTGATCGTGGACGTAAACGTACACGGCCGTAGAAGCCTCGCCACACAACTATCCCTCCCTTCCCTGCACTTCCGTTCTCCCTCCGGTCATCCCGACGAAGTCCGGCTCCAGGAGCACGAGACAGTCGTTCCGTCCCGCGCCAGTTTCTCGGTCAATCAGAAGGCGAGTGGCGGCGCCGAGGAGCCAAAACTCAGGCTAACTCCTACCTGCTGACGCGATGCTCCAATTGGGCAGCAACGTGTCGGCCAAGACTCGTGCAGAGTCTGAGTTGAGGCGATTGGGAGCAAGGTGCCACCAGAGCGCCAACAACCAGGGCCGCGCCCGAAGTTCCAGAGGCACTCTCGACGTTGACGGGCTTTCGAGGGCGTCTCGTCTCAAGGCCGTCCATTCGTATGAGGGCGGCGGCAGGTATGTCTCGTCCACACCATCCTCGATCCGAATCTTGCAGTACTGCCATAAATGGTCGAATCCGAGCCGTGCGTGCGCGAGCTTCGTAAAGCTCGGCCACAGAACCATGCACGCTTGCTTGAGGTCCAAGCGTACCAACAAGTGCAGCAACACCTCTGCCGTGAATGAGCGCCCTGCGAAGGTCTCCTCGCGGAGTCCCTTCCCCGCATGGGTTGCGCCAAGTCCAGAATAGTGCCGCGCAACGTCCTCGAACGAGTAATAGGGATTCGCAAGAGCACGTTCGCTACGCGGCAGATTGAAGCAGATAATGCTAGACGCAAGATTGGCGATTCGTCGGTGAGGCCTGCCCGTAGGGTCGGACTTGCGCCACCAGATCAACCACGGCAAGAGGTCGGCAATCGCCCCTTCACCCCAAAGCAACGTCTTCCGTGAGTCATCCATCAGCCAGCGATGAAGATCTTGGCGCGAAACATCATCGAGAACTGCCTTCCGGTTGTCTGCTATCGCGAGCGCGGAAAGCAAACACCTCAAGACCCCCACCCGCCAACCGTGAATCTCTAAATCGTGCAACGGATTGCCCACAATCAAGGAGTCCGCGTGTCGAACTTCGGACCACAGACCGACCAGATTGTCGACCACAGCAGCGCCCGCCAACTCCAGACTTTGTTGCACAGCACCGTTCTCGCCGCCCGCGTGTCGTTCAGCAGCGCCAATCAGCATCACGCAACACAGCGCCCAACCACTCGCGACGGCGTGATGATTCTCCGCTTCCGCGTAGTTTGCGAGCACTACGCCAGTCAACCAGCTGGCGCTACTGGCAGCACGTTTCAGGGCACCCTCCCCAAGCGCGGCACTGTCATCGGAAGAGAGGGAAAGGACCGCACCCAAAACATCTGCAAGCTGTGGCACTAGCAACGGTCCGCGCGCGTCGGATAGGTAGATCTCCAGCAGAGCTCGGTTGCTCTTGAGCTCACTCGGCCAAAGAAAGGTCGCATGCTTGCGAGACAACGAGAGCAAGGTGCCCCGAGCCCATAGGTCAACCTTCGCCGCAGCTGGGTTGCTGTTCATTTGGCTAACGGCCACTTGAACTTCTTCGTCGAACTGGCCGTTGCTGACAAGGTAGCCCCGATAGTTCCCCGCCGGAAAGCCGGGAAATGACGGTGTCTGAGTCATCAGCTGAAACAACTGCTGTTGAATCCCGTTCCTGAATGCGCTCACTGTCATGCGGCCACCAGGATCGCCCTTCAGCTGAAACACACAGCCGACACCGTCGGGAGCAATCGCCAACACGTCTTTGCCGTACTCCAAGGTGCAATGGCGAGTGCTGTGTAAAACGGTGTAGCCCTCGGCTGCGAGCATCTGCACGAATACGGCTTGGTAGCTTCTTTCGCTCGCGCTATCCAACCAGTTTTCGAGAAGCTTCTCGATCAAGCCATTCTTCCTTCTTCCGCTGCATCAGAGCATCCAGTTGTGCCTTCAGCTGTGGATCCTTCTCGATCTCTTCCATCGCTCTCTGGAATGCCGGATACATGTCGGCTTGTGTAGAGAACAATGTCAGAGGCGACGGCGTACCGTCAGGTTCAAAGTCCCGCTCTATCTTCTCGAAAACGGCCAGAATGGACTCGCCCGTGAGCGGCTTGCCTTGATTGTCTACCGTTTGTCCGGCGGCCTTGAGGACCGAGTCAAGGGTATTCACGAATATTGAAAGGATCTTCGGCGCCATCTCCGCCGCGATTTGATCCAACTTCTTGAGTCTCTCGAGGTGAGTCATGTTGTTGGCTTCCTCCTCCGGAATTGAGACCTCGGCGGAGGCGCGCTTCAGTTCACTATCGTCCACATCTCCATCCGAGCGGACCATCCTGAGTCTCCTGCCCTCGTGGATGATGTGGGTTGGAGATTCCGAGAACGCTCCAAGACGTCGATGGATCTGTGTCTTCACAAATTCCTCCTGCCACCTTGCGAGATCGACGCGAAGTGCGGGCAAATTAGGAAGCATTGCAGTCCTCAAAGACCACCAAACCTACTAGGCCGATTGCCGGAGGCGGCGAACACAGTTCTGCCCCCCTGTCGAACCGCCAACCAAGCCCACAGGCCGTAGTGATCGTGAGCCGATTCTAGGGGCGTGCGCAAGAAGATGCACGTCATGCAGCTTCGGCACCTCCCGGAAATGCTTCGGCCCGCCAGAACTCCGGAGGCAGCGGCGTTCCAAATCGCAGACTCGCAAGAAGCAGGGCAGCGCGCGGGACATCGATGGTCATCTGGTCATGAACAACCTCACGCATCGCCTCGATAACGCGGCGCACGCCGATGAGTAGGTCGCGTGCCGGCGCCACATGAGAGTCTGCGAACGGCGGGATGGTCACCGACGTTCCGTCACCTCCCTCTCCCCGCAAGACTTTCTTTGGCCAGTCCAAGGCGGGAATCCAAGACATGAGGTCGAGCGGCGTCCTATCACCGAGCTCTCCGTTATCGAGTCTGCCTAGAACCAATCGCCGGTGAGTCAGCTCCACTAGGCGATCACGATCAGGCGCAGATGCGAACCTACACATTTCCATCAATGCCAGAATGAAGAACGAACTTGACGTCGACACAACAGGCTCCTTTGGCTGAGCGGCGACCTGCTCGAAGACGTTCTCGAGTGAATTGGATCCATCCAGGAACGGCAAGGGGCTCTTGCCAAGTCGACGCATGTACAGTCGTCCTTGCAGTGCGCCGATGAATGTCGCGACATCAGACTGGCGACCCGCCCTCCACAGCGCGTGGAGGACCAGAAACAACTGGATGTGGTGTACGTCGAGCGTAGGCCTGAGCGCGGATGTGTTGGCGTTTACCAGCAGCGCGATCCAATTCGCGACCACTTGCAAGAGCGCCTCGCTTGCTGCCCTTTTTTCGCCTTCATCAGCAGAGACCCGGTCGCACAGATGCGCGGCCAAAATCCCCACACGCCCAAGGTGCCAGTACATGACGTAGGCCGCGCCGACAGATCCAACGTATCCGCTGCGAGCAAGTTGGTCTATCGCTTTCTCGACCCCAAGCGTAGCTATGTGGGCGGAGTAGAACCCATGGAGTTCTGTTAGATAGAAGTCCGACCAGAAACGGTCAACCGCTACGCGCGTCGCCTTGCCTGGGTGGTCTGCATGGTGTCGCCAGAGAGCGATTGCTGCCCACTCGATAAGGTCCAACCATCCCGTCTCGAATGAAACATTCTCGGTGGCCTGTTCGCGGAGAATAATCAGCGCAACCGGGATCAATGAAATTCCCCTGTGTCCGCCCTCCGTAAGAACGTCATCTATAAAACGTCGCCAGGCCGGCACCAGTTGCGTCTCCCATCGATCGGATCCATGGGGAAACTCCGCGGCTTGACTGCCCAGATAACTGAGCTGCCCGAAAAAACGCTCGGGAAGCAGAGAGGGACTGAGGACGTGGTGAAGAGTTTCCTCTACGAGGGTAGAGAGGTTCCAACGATCGAATGCGAGATCGACGGCGTCCCGTAGCACCCTCGGTGAGTCTGCGACCAGGCGATCGAAGAGCTCAACGCCGTTTCGCTCCTCGTCCTTGTTGTAGGCAAGGATGATCTTGACCTTTGCCACATCCTTCATGTCATCGGCGTCGAGGTCCGGGAAGGTGGCCATACGGAGATCTCGATCAAAGCCGTCGGAGATCCAAGTTGCGTTCGTAAGCGGCTCGTCTTTGAGCACAAAGATGACGAGAGACTTGCGATCGTCCGAAAGGAAAGCTAGGTCGACGCCAAACTCCGCCTCGACTTTGCTCTTGGGATAGCCATCGACTCCTGCCCGCAAGAATGGCAACCGAACGGCCTTACCAAAGCGCGCCATTCCGATGTTGTAGACGACCCAATCAATCCCCCATTTGGGTCCGTTCTTCTCTCGACGCGTGCGTTCGTTTAGCGCCTGAAGGTAATAGGTAAGGAAGGTCTTCGTAGAATCCGTATTCATGGGTTCGCGCGCCCAAGGAGCGTCTCGATCTCTCCAATACGAACTCCCGCCAGAATCCTTCGGTACTGCATTCCTTCGGGGTCAAGAACTTCTAGGCGCGGGACCTCTAGCTGCCCGTGGTGAAAGTCGTTTTCTGAGATCCATTCGTTGAGACCTGACGTCTTAAGG